>Ga0207639_10000020_pt1 | contig 236698 bp, 179 predicted proteins | sample KBSCornC32_FD_184299 | JGI IMG/M metagenome (GOLD analysis project Ga0207639, IMG submission 184299) | Corn rhizosphere microbial communities from Kellogg Biological Station, Michigan, USA - KBS Corn C3-2 (SPAdes) (version 2) | ecosystem: Host-associated > Plants > Roots > Rhizosphere > Soil ...
GCGGCAGCTCGGGGATCTTCCCGTACTTCCACTTCACGCCGTTGACGTAGAAGTCCTGCCACACCCAGTCCTTCCGCCCCTGCGGTTCTGAAAAGTAGTCGCCGGCGATGGTCGACTCGATCGATTCGCCCGCCTCGATGGTGAAGCGCAGCTTGGTCGTGTCGCGGGCGATGTAGCGCGGCTGGATCGAGTCTTCGTACGCCTTGTAGGCCTGGTGGTTGCGGATGATCTCCTCGACCGTGATCCCCTTCTTCGTCTGGATCTCGATCGCTTCCTTCGTGACGTTCTTGTCGATCTGCTCTTCGTGATCGACGGTGAGCGCGAACGGCGCCTTCACCGGCTGCATGCCGATGAGGAACCGGCCGCCTTTGCGTCCGACGTCCGTCACCTCGACGTCGCCCTTCTCGTCGATGCGGTGCGGCCGCTTATATCGATCGCTCGGCAGCGCCACGATCGCCGCAGCATTTCCGTCGCCTCGCGGAATAAGTATGGTTCGGAGGTCTTCGCCGCGCACGAACGTCAGCACCGGCATCGACTCCGGATTTCCCTTCGCGTCGAGGACGTCGATCTTCGCCGTCTTGTCGTACGCGTAGTCGCCGGCGAACATCTGGTTGAAGTTGTCGAAGCCGGCCGTGAGGCTGAAGACGTTCTGGGCGGTCGTCTGCAGGAGGGCGAGCGTGGCGCCGTTGGCGAATGCCTGCGCGAGGTCGTACAGCGCATTCGGCGATTTCGGCTCGACGACGGCGTAGATCTGTTTCACCGGGTCCTTCTCGTTGAACCATTGGAAGGTCGCGGCCACATCCGGCCCGTTGACGACGATGGCGTCGAAGTAAGGGCCCGCGCCGGCTTCGTACAGCTTCTCGAGCTGGTCGAGCGGCGTCGGTCCGAGGACGATCTTCTTCGCGATGCCGAGCCCCTGCGTCGTCACGCTCAGGCGCTTGATGGCATACGCGGCGGCGACCGGGTCGGTCGTCGGGACGGTGGTGCCGAACGCGTAAAAGGGGCCGTGAGTCTTCGCCCACGCGACGAGCGTCGTCGTCTGCGCCTCGATCTGCGTCAGCGGATCGCCTTCGCCGATGTGGATCGGCGCGAGGGCGATCATGTGTCCGACCATATCGGGATGCGTTTCGTGGAGTGACGGGCCGACGAGGGTCACGTCGGGCACGTACATCGGGAACTTGCTCACCGGCATGGCATCTGCCTGGATGACGGCTCCGACGCAGAGCGTGCAGGTTTTCGGCGTGGTTTCCGCGGCCGCGGCCGTGAGGACGAGGAATTGCAGTAGAGCGATGAGGAACGCGAGTTTTCTCATGAACTTTGTCTCGCGCTCGGAACGAATCGGGCGGAGCTGATATTGCCGAGTTACAAGGGAACCATCTTCGTCAACCAGGGGTCCGGCGTACGGATGCCTGTCGAGGAATCGCGTGCGCTCGACGAGACGGCGCGGGAACGAGGACTGGAAGTCATCCCGATCGGGCCGGATCTCGACATCAATCAGACGATCCGGCGGCAGCTACAGGAGGAGCGACGGCTCTTCGTCGCGGCCGGGGGCGACGGGACGGTGCACCATGTCGTGCAGCCGCTCGTGAACTCCGGCGCTACGTTCGCGGTCATCCCCATCGGGACGTACAACCACTTCGCGAAAGACATCGGAGTGCCGCTCGACTGGCGGGAGGCGCTCGAGACGGCGTTGAGCGGCGAGACGCAGCAGATCGACGTCGCGCGTGTGAACGATCGCTACTTCGTCAACAACGTCTCGATCGGGCTCTATCCGGAGCTCGTCACGAAGCGCGAGGCGCACGGGCGGGACTACCCGCGGTGGAAGGCGCGGGTCCTCGCGGCGTATGCGACGCTGCGTCACTACCCGCACGTCTCGATCAATATCGAGAGCGAGCATCACCAGGAAGTGATCCGCACGCATGTCTTCATGGTGTCGAACAACGGCTACGACCTTTCCAGGGTCGGGATCGATGCGCCGCGGCCGACGCTGACGGAGGGGCGCCTGGCGATCTACTGGCTCCCGCATCTCCCGCGCGTCGCCCTCATGAAGTTCGCGGCGCACTACCTCGCCGGCCGCGTCTCGCAGGCGCCGGGCTTCCGCTCGTTTCGCACGCAGCGCGTGAAGGTGCAGTCGCGCCACCAGCGCCTGCACGTCGGGATCGACGGCGAGGTGTTCACGCTCGCGACGCCGCTCACGATCACGAGCGTCCCGCAGTCGCTGCTGGTGAAGGTGCCGAAGCAAGAGGAGGGATAGCGTCTATAATCCCGCCTCTTTATGACCACCGTACGCATCAAGGATCTCCCCCAGTACGTCGGCGAGAAAGTCACCGTCAACGGCTGGCTGTACAACAAGCGCACCTCGGGGAAGCTGCAGTTCCCCATCATTCGCGACGGCAGCGGCTACGTGCAGTGCGTCGTCTTCAAGAAGGAAGTCAGCGAAGAGACGTGGAAGACGGCCGACGAGGTGACGCAGGAGTCTTCCGTCCGCGTGGTCGGAACGGTACGCGCCGAGGCGCGGGCGATCGGCGGCGTGGAGCTCGGCGTCGAAAGTTTCGAGACGCTGGACCTCGCACGTGAGTACCCGATCACGCCGAAGGAGCACGGCACCGACTTCCTCATGAATCACCGCCACCTCTGGCTTCGCTCGTCGAAGCAGCACGCGATCCTCCGCGTGCGCAACGAGGTGGAGAAGGCGATTCGCGATTTCTTCTACGACCGCGACTTCGTCCTGATCGACTCGCCGATCCTCACGGCCAACGCGGCCGAGGGCACGTCGACGCTGTTCGAGACCGACTACTTCGGCGAGAAGGCGTACCTCTCGCAGTCCGGCCAGCTCTACCTCGAGCCGGCGGCGGCGGCGTTCGGAAAGGTCTACTGCTTCGGCCCGACGTTCCGCGCGGAGAAGTCAAAAACGCGCCGGCACCTCATGGAGTTCTGGATGGTGGAGCCGGAGGTCGCGTTCCTCGAGTTCGAGGGGCTGCAGGACCTCGCGGAGGAATTCGTCGAGTATGTCGTCGGGCGCGCTGTGGAGCGCTGCCAGGAAGAGCTGAAGACGCTCGAACGCGACCTGTCGAAGCTCGAGAACGTGAAGCGGCCGTTCCCGCGCATCAGCTATCGCGATGCGATCGAGGTCCTGAAGAAAAACGGGATCGAAGCCAAGTTCGGCGACGATTTTGGCGGCGACGAAGAGACGATCATTGCCAATTCATTCGACAAGCCAGTGATGATCAGCCGCTATCCGGCGCACATCAAGGCGTTCTACATGCAGCCGGACCCGAACGATCCGACGCTCGCCCTCGGCCTCGACATGATCGCGCCCGAAGGCTACGGCGAGATCATCGGCGGCTCGCAGCGCATCCACGACTACGACCTCCTGCTGCAGCGCATCCAGGAGCACGGCCTCCCGCTCGACGCGTTCCAGTGGTACCTCGACGTCCGCCGCTACGGCACGTTCCCGCACTCCGGCTTCGGCATGGGGATCGAGCGCTGCGTCGCCTGGATCACCGGCGTCCCGCACCTGCGCGAGACGATCCCGTATCCGCGCATGCTCAACCGGATTTACCCGTAGAGCGCTACAAGCGGGTCGGCTAGACTTCGCGATCCATGAGCAGTTCTCTGCGCGTCATCCCGCTCGGCGGCCTCGGCGAGATCGGGATGAATCTGATGGTCTACGAGCTCGACGACGCGGCGATCGTCGTCGACTGCGGAATGATGTTCCCGGACGCAGCCACCCTCGGCGTCGACGTGATCATTCCCGACATGACCTACATCTACGAGAACGCCGCTAAGTTCAAGGCGGTGTTCCTGACGCATGGTCACGAGGACCACATCGGCGCCTTGCCGTTCCTCCTCGAGCGCGTACCGCTTCCGGTGTACGGCCTCCCGCTGACCCTCGGCTTCGTCCGCGACAAGCTCGAGGAGCTCGGCGTCGACGATATCGACCTGCGCGGCATCAGTCCGCGCGAGACGGTTGAAGCAGGTCCGTTCCGCGTCGAAGCGCTTCGCGTCACGCACTCGATCGTGGATGCCGTCGGTTACGCGATCGGCACCCCGCTCGGGACGGTCATCCACACGGGCGACTTCAAGATCGACTACACGCCGATCGACGCCAAGACGACCGACATCGCGCGCTTCGCTCACTACGGCGAAGAAGGCGTCCTCCTGCTCGTCTCCGACTCGACCAATGCCCTGGTCGCCGGTCACTGCCCCTCGGAACGCACCGTTGGGAGCGGTCTCGATCGCGTTTTCAGCCAGGCGAAGGGGCGGATCATCGTCACCACCTTCGCGTCGCATATCCACCGCGTTCAGCAGGTGGTCGACCTCGCGCGCAAGCACCGGCGCAAAGTACTGATGGTCGGCCGCTCGCTCGTCGACAACTCCGAGACCGCCGAGCGCCTCGGCTACCTCCGCATCCCGCGCGAGGTCCGCGCGTCGGGCAGCGAGCTCAATCCGCGCGAGCTGGTGATCATGACCACCGGCACGCAAGGGGAGCCGACGTCGGCCCTCTCGCGGATGGCGGTCGGCGAGCACAAACAGATCTCGGTCGAGGAGGGCGACGTCGTCGTCATCTCGGCACGCACGATTCCCGGCAACGAGCGCGGCGTTTCGCATCTCATCGACAATCTCTATCGCCGCGGCGCCGACGTCATTTCGAACGAGCAGCCCGACGTGCACGTGTCGGGGCACGCGTGTCAGGAAGAGCTGAAGCTGATGCTCAGCATGACGCGGCCGAAGTTCTTCATCCCGATGCACGGGACGCTGCGGCATCTCATCCACCACGCGCGGCTCGCGAAGGACGTCGGCGTGCCGCACGGCGTCGTCATCACGAATGGGCAGGTGGCGACCGTGACGCCGGATGCACTCACAGTCAGCGAAGAGCGCGTGCCGCAGGGGAAGGTGTTCATCGACGGCGAGGCGGAGGAGGTGCCGGAGGTTGTCGTGCGCGACCGGCAGCACCTCGCCGAGGATGGCTTCGTGATCGTGGTGGTGATCCTCGACAGCAACGCGAGACTCATTCGCGATCCGGAGATCATCACGCGCGGGTTGCTGCACGTGGACGAGAGCCAGGACATCCTCGCCGACGTTCGGCAGCAGGTGGTCGGCATAATCAATGAAGGGGCTGCGGAGGAGCTGCGCGAGAGCGATCTGCTGCAGGAGAAGCTTCGCGCGGCGTTGAAGCGCTACTTCCGAAAAGAAATGGGACGCCGGCCGATGATCCTGCCGGTCGTCTGGGAAATGTAAATGCCGATCATTGAAGCGATCGTCCTCGGCCTCGTCCAGGGCCTCACGGAGTTCATCCCAATCTCGTCCACCGCGCATCTCGAGATCGTCCCCGTGCTCCTCGGGTGGGGCGATCCGGGCGCCGCGGCGTCGGCGGTCATTCAGTTCGGGACGCTGCTCGCCGCGATCATCTACTTCTTCCGCGACATCGTGCGCCTGATCGGAGGGTTCTTCCGCGGCCTCGTGAACCGGCATCCGCTGAAGGACGTCGACTCGCGCGAGGCGTGGCTGGTCGTCATCGGGACGATTCCGGTCGTCATCCTCGGACTGCTCCTCAAGAAGCACATCGAGACGACGTTCCGGAGCCTCTGGGTGATCGTGACGATGGTGATCGTCGTCGCGATCCTGATGCAGATCGCCGAGCTGTTCGCGAAACGCGCGCAGCTCCGGCAGTTCGACGACATGAACGTGGCGGATGCCGTCGCCATCGGACTCGGGCAGTGCCTCGCACTGATCCCCGGCTCGTCGCGCAGCGGCTCGACGATCATGACCGCGCTCTTCCGCAAGATCGACCGGCCGACGGCCGCGCGGTACTCGTTCCTGCTCTCGATCCCGGCGGTCGGCGGCGCAGGGTTCCTGGAGCTGGTCAAGGAGCGGCACCACCTCGCGTCGCTCGGCTGGACGCCGATCATCGTTTCGATCGTCGTCTCCTTCATCACCGGGTACGCGTCGATCTGGTTCCTGCTCCGCTACCTCAAGACCCACACGACGCACGTCTTCATCTACTACCGGTACGTGCTGGGACTCGTGATGATCGGCCTGCTGGTGAGCGGGTGGCTTCACTAGTTTATGCCGCGCGTAGACGCGGCATCAGTGGAGCAGCCCGAGAGAACGGTGCAACGTGCGCGTGCGGCGCAATTTGCTCCGATGATCCCGCGTCTCCGCGCGGGATAAACTGAAGACGAAACCTAGTCCGAGAGAACCTGCACTTCGGGCACGTTCCGGTACTTCTCGGCGAAGTCGAGGCCGTAGCCGACGACGAACTTCGGTTCGATCGAGAAGCCGACGTATTCGGCGGTGAAGTCGACGCGCCGAGCGGCGGCTTTGTCGAGGAAGGCGGCAGTGGCGACGCGGGCGGCGCCGCGGCCTTCGATGTAGCGGTGGATCTCGTTGATCGTCAGGCCGCTGTCGATGATGTCTTCGACGATCAGCACGTTCTTGTCGTGCATGTCGAGTTGCGGCTCTTTGAGCACTGTGACGACGCCGGATGAGTACTTCTCGTTGCCGTAGCTCGACACCTGGATGAAGTCGAGGTGGACATCGAGATCCATCTGCCGGAGCAGGTCGGTGCAGAAGAAGACCGCGCCTTTGAGCACGCAAAGCGCGATCAGCTCCTGACCGCGGAAGTCCGCGGAAATCTGTTTTCCCATCTCGGCGACGCGCTGATCGATCTGCGCGCGCGTGAACAACGTCGTCTGCGCCATAGGCGGCGAATGATACATTCGGCGCGTCATGAAAACGTACCGATTCCTCGAAGGCGGTCACGTACGCGACGCCTCGCAGCTTCCCGCCGGCGGCGCGGTCCTCGTCCCTTGCGTGCCGACCAAGATCGTCTGCGTCGGACGCAATTACGCCGAGCACGCGAAGGAGCTCGGAAACGAGGCGCCGGCCGAGCCGATCATCTTCCTCAAGCCTCCCAGCGCCCTCCTGGCGCACGGCGGAACGATCCAGCGCCCGCCCCAGTCGCAGCGCGTCGACTACGAGGGGGAACTCGCGATCGTGGTCGGTACGATCGCGAAGAACGTGAAGCGCGCCGACTGGCGCGATTTCGTCCGCGGCTTCGCCTGCGCCAATGACGTCACCGCGCGCGACCTGCAGAAGAAGGACGTCCAGTTCACGCGCGCGAAGAGCTTCGATACGTTCTGCGCCCTCGGCCCCTGCATCGAGGACGACCTCGACGTCTCCGCGCTGAAGCTCCAGACGCGCGTGAATGGTGAGGTGAAGCAGGATGGCAACACGTCGCAGATGGTCTTCCCCTGCGACTTCCTGTTCGAGTTCATCACCTCGATCATGACGCTGCTCCCCGGCGACGTGATCCTCACCGGCACTCCCGCCGGCGTCGGCCCGCTGAACGCGGGAGACACGGTCGAAGTCGAGATCGAGGGGATCGGCACGCTGCGGAATGTCGTTGCGTGAGCGGCTGATCGAGCTTTTTCCCGCGCTCACAAAGCTGCCGGAGGATTCGTTTGTCGTCGGCGGCGCCGTCCGCGATCTGCTGACCGGTAGAACGCCGGCCGATGTCGACGTGGCGTGCCGCGATCCGCTCGCGTGCGCACGACTGCTGGGCCGCAAGACCATCCGGCTCGGTAAAGGGGAGCATCTCGAGGCGTGGCGTGTCGTGGATGGTCCGCACGTCTACGATTTCGCGGCGACGCTCGACGGTGAAATCGACGCCGATCTTGCGCGACGTGATTTCACCGTGAATGCGATGGCCGTCGATCTTGCCACGGGAGAGCTGCTCGATCCGCACGGCGGCCGGCGTGATCTCGAAGCGCGTCTCGTCCGGATGGTCGATCCACAGAACTTCGACGACGACCCGCTCCGGATGCTGAAGGCCGTGCGAATGGCGGTGGTGCACGGCTTCGAGGTCGATCGCGGCACGATCGACGCCATCCGGCCACGCGCCGGAAAGATCACTAAGGTGGCGACGGAACGGGTGACCTACGAGCTGTCGCTGATCTTCTCAGCGAATGCGCTGCGCAAAGCGACTGCGCTGCTCGGCGAGAGCGGGCTCGCGGATGCGCTCGGACTTCGGACGCCCGAGGTTCGGGAAGATGCCGTGCCGCTATCCGCCAGCCTCGCGATCGTGGTCGGCGATCCGCGGACGTACGGCGAGCGCTGGCGCTGGAGTGAGTCGCTGATCCGCGAGGTGATCGTGCTGCAGCACCTGATCGATCATCACGACCGCATCGCGCTCTACGATGCCGGCGAACGGATTGCGCAGGAGGTCCCGGTGCTCCTACGCGCTCTCGGGCGCGACGACACGCTCGATCTTCCCGATTTCACGGCCAGGCCTCTGCTCACCGGCGACGAAATCGCTCAAATCGCGAACATCGAGCCCGGTCCGGAGCTCGGGCGTCGCAAACGCGCGCTGCTCGAGGCGGAGATCCGCGGCGAGGTGAAGACACGCGACGAGGCGATTCGCCTGATTACCGGGTGAGCTGGACGTGAATCTCGCCGGCAGTCGTGTGGAGGGTGATCCTCCCGCGGCCGCCGCTCGGGTTTTCCCAACGAACGCGGCCCGGGAAGACGCCCTCGTTGTTCACCGACGAGTCGCCGAGGCGCGCGTGCACTTCGCCGACCACGACCGAAGCGTCCAGGTCCCTCACGTCGACGCGGGGAACGGTCGCGTGGATCTCGCCGGCGTGCAGGTCGACGTCGAGATCGCCGAACGATCCGTCGAAGTGGATCTCGCCGTATTTCGTCTCGAGCTCCACGTTGATGCCGCGCGGGACCTCGATCGTCGCCTCGATCGCGGTGAATTTCTCGATCCGCCAGCCGCGTGCGTTCGGGCCGAAGTTGCGCCGGATGACGGCTTCGTCACCATTGACGTAGACGCCTGCCGAGACGTCGTCGACGATCCGCTGCTGTTCGTTGCGGCTGTCCCAGCGGTCGTAGTCGCGTTTCGACTGGCCGCTGACGCGGATCATGTTTCCCGTGCTGTTGACGACGCGGACCTCGCCAGCCGGAATCTCCACGATCACGCGGCGCACCGCGGGCGCGTGCGTTGCCGATTCGAAATGGTGTGTGACGACCCGATCGGCGTATGCCGACGCCTGTACCAGGAGAATGTCGAGAAGGATGACTCCCGCGAACAGTGCCTTTCGCATGTCGGGAGAAACGAAGAAGCTAGGAAAAGGTTTCCCTCAGCGTCTCGAGCTCCCCCTTCGGGATGTCACCGATCGCGACGTACGCGAGGCCGTTTCGACTCCAAGTAACGATCGTCATCTGCGGGATGGCGGCAATTCGTGGCACATCGCCCGCGCTGAAGGCAAACACCGAGATCCGGTGAGCGCCTTTGGTGACGAGGAGGTACGCGCCGGGTTGCCCACGCCAGAAGACGACACGGCCTCCCGCGACGCGGAACGGCGTCTTCGAAAGATCCGGCACATCCACCGCGAACGGCACGCGCCCTTCGAACCACGGCTTGACGGTATGCCGATCCGTCGAGATGACGTCGACCGGCTGCGCGCTCGCGACGATGGTCGTGTGCATGTCGATCAGCTCACGCGCCGCGTCCCGGCTGCGCAGGTACATCGTCGAAAGGACCGCGACTATCGCGATGGAGGCGGCGATTGCGAGCAAGTGTAGGGGCCGGCTCTTAGCCGGCCCGACCCGCAGGGCCGGCTGAGAGCCGGCCACCACACGCGGCAGCGCCGCGATCGCGCGTTTCATCTGCACGATCGCGAGGACTTCGTTCGAACAGGACAGACATTCGGCGAGATGCGGCTGCACGCCCATTTCGCCGTCGCCGATCCGCTCGAGATCGAGCGCCGAAAGATGTTCGCTCATCGAATCCCCCGCAGCGCTTCGCGTACCCGGCGCCGCGCCCGCATCAGGCGCGACGTCACGGTCCCCACCGGGATCGACAGCGTTTCGGCGATTTCCTTGTAGCTCATGTTCTCCACGTCGCTCAGCAGCAGCACTTCACGGAACGGCAGCGGCAGCTCCTCGATCGCGCGGCGCAGGGCGTCCGCCGTGACGCGGCCGAGAAAGAGCGACTCCGGCGTCCGGACGTCGCCGAGGTGTTCGAATTCATCAGGGTCTTCGTCGATCGAGATCTGCGGCGCCGCGCGAAGACCGGTGCGCGACGTGAGGAAGGTGTTGCGCAGGATCCGGTAGATCCACGCGCGGAAGTTCGTCCCGGCTGAGAAAGAGCCGAACCCGCGGAACGCCTTGAGATACGTCTCCTGCACGAGATCCTCTGCCTCGCTTCCATCGCGCGTCAGCCAGTGCGCGTAGTCGTAGAGCTGCCCGAAGAGCGGTGTCGCCAACTCCTCGAACGTCGGCCCGTTCGCCATTCCCGAAGTACTTCTACCCTGTAACCGGCCAACTTCAAAAAAAAGCCCGGCGGGATGAAGAAAGTGGCCGGCGAGTTCCATCGGTCGAAAGGAGAGGTCATGGCCTCATTCGACCGCCGCTCGTTCCTCCGGCTTTCCGCCGCTTCGATCGGTGCCGGCGCAGTCCTGCAGTTCTTTCCCTCCACCGCTCATGCCGCAACGGCGGCCAAACTACTGGGCAAACGAACGGGGGAGGCGCCGTCGCCCTTCTCGATCGTTCAGCTCAGCGACACGCACGTCGGATTCAACGGTCCGCCCGACCCCCTCGGCACCGCTGCGTTCGAGCGTGCCGTCGACATGATCAACGCCCTCACTCCGCAGCCGGATCTGATTCTCTTCACGGGCGACCTTACGCACGACTCCGAAGATTCCGCGGAGCACTCGAAGCGCTTCGCGAAGTTCAAGGAGATCGCGGGCCATCTGCGCGTGAAGAAACGCTTCTTCGTTCCGGGTGAGCACGACGCCGCGCTCGACGGCGGCACGCTCTTCCGCGAGCACCTCGGCGAGACGCATCAGTCGTTCGACCACAGAGGAGTCCACTTCGTCGCGCTCGACAACGTCTCCGCCGGCCGCCCTGCGGTCGGGAAAGCGCAGATCGCTTGGCTGAAGAGCGATCTCGCGCGCTATTCGAAAGAGACGCCGATCGTCGTCTTCACGCACCGTCCGCTCTTCGACCTGAAACCGGAGTGGGAGTGGTTCACGTCGGACGGCGATGCCGTGATGAACGTTCTCGCGCCGTACGACGCGGTGACGGTGCTCTACGGGCACATCCACCGCGAGCAGCAGACGACGCTCGGTAACGCGCAGCACTACGCCGCGCGGTCGCTCATCTTCGCGTTTCCCGATCCGGCGACGGCGGCGGAGAAGAAGCCGCTCCCCTTCGACGCCTCCCAGCCGTTCCGCAATCTCGGCATCCGCCGCATCACCGACTCGGGATCACGTCTCGCGATCGACGACATCGAGCTGACGAAGCGCGAGGTGTCGGGCGCGAACGGCGTTGCCCAACTGCTCAGACAAGGAGAACTGCTGTGAAGCGATGTCTTTTCCTCTTTCTGCTCGTTGCGTTGCTCGCTTCGGCCCAGGAGCCGGCGAAGCCGCGCGTCGTCGAGATCACGGCGAAACGGTTCGAGTTCGCGCCGAACGTCGTGACGCTCCACCGCGGCGAGGCGGTGACCATCCGCCTGAACGCGATCGATCACGCGCACGGCCTGCTGGTGAAGCCGCTCGGGATCGATCTCGACGCCGACCGCGGTAGTCCCGACGAGATCACGATCACGCCGGCGGCCGCCGGTAGTTTTCCGGCGATCTGCGACCACTACTGCGGGATGGGCCACGGGAACATGAAGATGACGTTCGTGGTGCAGTAGGTCGATATCGGGCACCATTCTCGTCGTCAAATATCGGGTGGCGAAAAAAAAGAGGGGCGCGATGAGCGCCCCTCATTACGACTCCCCAATGTTTCGTTGGTGATGACTCAGTTACTTCTTCTTCGAGGACTTCTTGGCGCCACCCTTCTTAGCAGCAGCTTTTTTCTTCGCGGCCATCCTGTTCACCACCTTTCATGCCGTACGGGACCTCACGGTCGCGCTTACTTGGCATAACGCGCTGGATTGCTCCAGCAACTTGCGTTCGAACGTTGGAGCGGAACGGGGAGAAAAATGGGGACGGGTGCTGACGACCTGCGACATTCGCTGTGATATCCATCCAGCTCTTGGCGATCATCATTTTTGCTTTCGTAAATATGCGATCGATAAATCATATTGTCAAGCTATTTGTTATCGAAATCGAAATCGGTACGCGGTGTTCCACGAAGTTCCACGTCCCGGAAGGCGGGTCGGAGGTCGAAGATCGGAGGAGATCAGCGTCGGTGGAGCGCGCGTTCGTACGCTTCGCGCGTCTTCTCCGCGCATCGGCGCCACGTGAATTGCCGCGCGCGCGCGATGCCGCGCGATGCGAGATCGCCGCGCAGCGCGTCGTCGTTCACGAGCCGCAGCATCGCGCCGCCGATCGCGCCGGAATCGCGCGCATCGACGTGCAGCGCCGCATCGCCGGTGATCTCGACGAGCGCCGGCGCGTTCGACGTGATCACCGCCGTGCCGCACGCCATCGCTTCGAGCGCCGGAAGTCCGAATCCTTCTTCGATCGACGGGATCACCAGCGCGATCGCGCCGCGGTAGAGCGCCGCGAGCTCGTCGTCGTCGACGAAACCTGCCAGCGTGGCGCGCGTGCGGTAGCGTGAGAACTCCGCCCCCGCGAGCACGAGACCCGCACCCGGCTTCGCGCCTTCGTGTGCCGCGACGAGTGCCGAAACGTTTTTGTGCGGCTTGTCGTTGCCGACGAAGAGAAAGTAGCGCCCCGCCGCGCGCCGTCCCTCAGGCGTGAACCGCGGGTCGACACCGTTGGGAGTGACGATCACGTCCTGTGTACCGAGCGTCGCCTCGATCTCCTGCTGCATGGCATGAGTGACCGTGACGACCGTCTGCTTCGCCGCCCGGCGGAGCATCGTCCAGGCGTAGGCGCGCTTCACCGGGTTGCGAAGGTGAAGATGGATGAGGTCGTGGATCGTGACGACCGTCGGCGTCGAGGTCACCGGGATGACGTAGTGCGGCGCGTGAAAGACGTCGGCGCCGGTGCGGCGGACCGCCGCGCCGATCGCCACGATCTCGCGCAGCGAGTACTTCGGTGCATCCGACACGATGTGCTCGAACGGGATCAACTCTTTCGCCAACAATTCCTTCGCGCTTTGGGGCGCCAGCACCACGTACTCGTCGTTCCCGCCGAGCTCCTGCAGTCCGCGCAGCAGCCCGCGAAGGTACGTTCCGATGCCGTAGTCGGTGATCTTCCGGCCGTCGATGACGACTCTCACCGTGCCGCCTCGCCGAGAAGGCCGGTCATGAGTCGGGCGCTGGAGTCCCATCGGAAGTGGCCGGCGCGCTCGATGCCGCGCGCTGCAAGATCGTCACGGAGCGTGCGATCGGCGATCAGCCGCGCCATCGCGTCGCGGAGCGCTTCGCGGTCTCCAATTGGAACGAGAAGCGCGACGCCGGTGGCGTAGTCGGGGATCGCTCCGGTCGGCGTGGCGATCACCGGCGTCCCGCACGCCATCGCCTCGAGTGGTGGGATCCCGAATCCCTCGTGGTGCGATGGGTAAACGAACGCCAGCGCGCCGCGATACAGCTCGCGCAGACGCTCGCGCGACACGTAGCCGGTGACCTCGACGTCGTCCGGAACGTGCGTCCGCCATCCGCGGTCTCCGCACAGCACGAGCCGCGGCCGTGGCGCCCGAAGCAGCCGCCACGCCGCAATGAGATCGTCGATCCCCTTTCGTGGCTCGAGCGTTCCGGCGTAGAGGAGGTAGTCGCGCGAGCCGCTCCCCGGCGAGAAGAACTCGTCGACGCCGTTCGGGACGATCTCGATCTTCGACGGTGAGGCCGCGAAGCCTCGCAGCAGGTCGTCGGCCACGGCCCGCGAGACGCACGCGATTTTTTTCGCACGATCGATGCTCCTGCCGACGAAGAGGTTGAACGAGAGGAGCGTCTTCGCCTTGTGCCGCAGCGGCGCGGTGATCGTCGTCAGATCGTGCATGCTGATCACCGCCGGCACGCGCGACGCGAGCGGGAGGGTTCCGTGAGGGCACCAGAGAACGTCGGCGTCGATGCGTGCGAGTTTCGTCTGCTGCCAGAGAACGCCGAACGGCGTCGGGTCGACGCGGAAGCGGCAACCTTCGATGCCGGTGCGGTCGTCGATCGGCGCGTGAGAGGCGATCATCGGAGGCGGCTCGACGTCGAGACGGCGCGCGATCTCGGCGGTGTGCACGCCGATCCCGGTGCGGTTGCCGACCAGCGGACGGCCGTCGATCACGACTTCAAGGCGCACTGCGACCAAGTGTACGCACGTCGCGGGTACGATGTCGGTGTGAGTGACGAGCGATTCTGCTCGAACTGCCGTGCGGAGCTGCCGAAGGGAACGGCGGTCTGCCCCGCGTGCGGCGTTTATGCGGGTGATGTTTTCGACGGCCGTCTCCCTCGCCCGAAACGCCCGTACGGAACGTTCATCATCGCGATCCTCGGCGTCATCGCGATCTTCGCTCTCGCTTCGCTCTTCGTGCACTGGCCGTCATACGTTCCTTCAAAGCCGCTGCAGTCACACACGATCGCGCCGCGGGCGAAGAGCCTTCCGGGCGAAGCGGGGGCGATGCTCGCGATCCGCCAACGCCTTGTTTCCGACCAGGTCCCGAACGAGTGCCTCGCGCTGATGAGCAAGGGTGTCCACGACGGCGCATACGTCATCCGCGCGGTTGATCGTTGTCGCCATCAGCAACTGGGCGACTGGAAGGTCGACGCGAAGTCACACGAGATATCGCGCTAACCGGCCGCTACGCGCAACACCGCCAGCGTCTTCTCCGCCGCCGCGGCCCACGAGAACTTCGCCGCCTGCGCGCGTCCGCGCGCGGAGAGATCGGCGCGAAGCGCGTCGTCCGTGAGGACGCGTGTGATCTGCGCCCCGAGGCCCGATGCATCGGACGGCTCGAAGTAGAGCGCTGCGTCCCCTCCGATCTCCGGGAGCGAAGAGGAATTCGCGGCGATCGACGGCACGCCATGCGTCATTGCCTCAAGCAAGGGAAAGCCGAAACCTTCGTAGATCGACGGCATCACGAAGGCGGTCGCGTCTCGATACACCGCGCCGAGGCGCGCCGGATCGAGGTAGTCGAGGTGCACGATGCCCGGACGACGGAGCCGTGTGACGAGCGACTCGGATTTCCACCCGACCTTCCCGACGACCACCAGCGCGGCGTCAGGGTGCGCCGCGCGAACGCGGTCATACGCGTCGAGGAGCACGCCGAGGTTCTTGCGGGGCTCGATGGTCGAGACGAAGAGAATGTAGCGCTTCGGCAGCCCCTCCATCGGCGCATACGCTCGCGGCGGCGCGATGCCGGAGAGGATCGCGAAAGCGCGCGACGGATCGACGTCGTAGAAGTGCAGCAGATCGCGGCGCGTCGACTCCGAGACGCAGACGATCGCATCCGCCTGCGCGATCTCGCGTTTCATCTGCCGCTCCAGATTGTCGAGCGTCTCCTTCTGCAGCAGCTCCGGGAAACGCTTGTAGGTGAGGTCGTGGATCGTGATGACACGGCGCCGCGCGATCGCGGAGTGGAGGCGCGGCAGGAAGTAGTTCGCGCCGAAAACGACGTCGACGCCGGCGAGCTCCATCCACGCCACATACGCGGCCGCCGTCAACGGCCGAGCGAGGCGCGACTTTGGTTGACCGCGCAGGTCGAACACCAGCATCTCGGCGTTCGCGGGAAGATCAGCATGGAGCACCGGCCCTTCGTCGGTCACGCGCGCGTCGCCAAACAGCACCAGCTCGACGTCGTCGCGCTTTGCGAATTCGTGGAGAAGGAAGTAGAGATACCACCCGACGCCGGTGAGTGGTTCGTAGAAAGGCCGGATGTCGACGCCGACGCGCAGCCGGCGTTCGCGTAACGCAGCACGGCGCGCGGCGCGACGGATGCGGTTCGCCGCGGCGTGGCCCAGAGTGTGAAGAATGAGGCCGATCGGCATCGGCCGCGGAGTTTACGTGAGAACGTTTCTGGTCGTCCTTCTCATCGTCCTCGTCGTGATCGGCGCGGTCGGCGTCTACCTGATCGTGACGACGCCGAAGGAGAGCGCGGGTATCCGCTTTCCGCTCTCGCCGGCGCAGCGCGCGCTCCTCGCCTCGGTTCCGGCGAGCGCCGAATCCTTTGCGCTGATCCCGAACGCGGCAGCGCTCGAGGCGAAGCTCCGCGCGAATCCGGTCACGCGCGAGGCCGTCGACGACTACCGCCAGCGCGCCACGCTGCCTTCGCCATGGATGATCGGCGGTGCGGACGTCGTCGTCTGGCGAAGCGGCAAGGCGACGACCTACTTCGTCCGGCTCGACGCGATCCGGTCCCTCCTCGCCCACATCTATTTGGCGGTGGCGGGCGACGCCGGCCCGACGCGGCTCCTGATCAATGCCCCCGTCAACGGTACGGACGAAACGCCGATCCCCGCCGCCGAAATCGACCAGCTCCTCGCGCTCGGCGGGTCGCTTCCGGCCGGTGAGGCGTTGGTCGTTCAGCGCGAGGAATCACGGGGCGCCTACCCGCCGATCGGCCGGCCGAGTGTGAGCACCGTGACGATCAGCCCCGCATCCGTAGATATATCGAGTGTGGCGCCGGCGACCCAACCAACGCCGGCAGGATTGCCGGTGCCACACGGGTTCGCGCGGAATGCCATCCTCACCGCGAGCTTCACCTCCGCTCCCCGGCTGATCGAGGAATCGAACCGGCTCCTGGGGACGAAAGCGTCCGTCCTCCTTCGCGATGGCGGCGCAGTCGTGCTGTATTCCGTCGACTCCGGCAGGCTCCTCCCGCGTCCGCGCGAGGTCGTGGTCATTCCTGACACTCCCGAGCGCCGCGCCTTGCTCGATGAGCTGACGAAACTGCAGGTCGCCTTTCCCGTCCAGACGGCGCAAGCCGGCAAGGAGCTTCTGGTCGCGTTCGACGACGACTCGATCGCGAAGTACAAAGCCGACACGTTCGACCCGCCGTCGCTGGCCGGAAACCGTTGGTCGGTCCGGATCGACCCGCAAAAAGCGCTGCCGATGCTCGAGCAGGTCAGCGACAATCCCGGGCTCCGCCTCATCGCGCCTCGTCTCTTCCGTTCCGCCCGCGATCTGAACGACTGGATCGAGCATTTGAAGGCCGCCCGCTCCATCGAGGCGGCGGCGAGCACGACCGCCGCCGGGGAGGAGTTACGGGTCCGGATCTCGGCGAAATAGTCTTCCCGGACATGAGGTTACGGTGCTTTCCGGCTGCGGGCGAGGTGTGTCCGCGGCGTCTCCCCGCATGACCAGAGACATCATCAATTTCGACGAGATCGACGAGCACGGGCCACAGGAGTACCACGGCACGTTCACGATCGACGTCTCGGAGCTCGATCGGGAAGAGGTCTCGAACCTGGCGCCGGTCGAAGCTGAGGTGCGCCTCGAGGCCGGCAACCTGGCCGGCGAGTATGTTGCGGACGGCAGTGTGAAGTTCACGGCCGATTTCGACTGCTCGCGATGTCTCGATCCGTATCCGTTTGCGGCGACTTCCACCTTTCACGTAAGATTTCGGCCTCGTCCCGAGGTCATCGAAGAGAACGAAGAAGTCGAGATCACTCAGCCCGAGGAGCTCGACGTCGAGTTCTACTCGGAACGAACCGTTCCGCTGCGCGACCTTGCTATCGAGCAGGTGCAGCTCTCGATTCCAATGAAACCACTCTGCAACGAGAACTGCCTCGGCCTCTGCCCTGGATGCGGCAAGAACCGCAACAAGGAGCAGTGCGACTGTTCGTCGGCGACGGAGGAGCGCTGGGGCGCTCTCGCCGACATCCGGGACCAGCTCGCAAAGAAGATCAACAATTAACAGACATCAGGAGCTCTGACGATGCCAAATCCAAAAAGACGCCACTCCAAAGCCCGCACCCGTACGCGCCGCGCGCACGACTTTCTCGAGCAGAAGTCGCTCTCGACCTGCCCGCAGTGCCACGAGGCGAAGATGCCCCACCGCGTCTGCCCGAAGTGCGGCTATTACAAGGGACGCGAAGTCATCGCGGTCAAGGACGCCCTGTAGTAAGAGGTCGCCGCGGTGGCAGCCTGTAGGATCGCTCTTGACGCGATGGGCGGCGATCACGCGCCGCACGAGATCGTCAAGGGCGCGCTGATCGCGGCGCGCGAGTATCCCTCCGTTCACATCATCCTCGTCGGACGCGAGGATGCGATCCGTCACCAGCTCGGTACGGCCGCGCCGTCGAACATCGAGATCGTCCATGCCGAGGAAGTCGTCGAGATGGACGACACGGCGCTCGCTCCCATCCGGAAGAAGCGCAATTCCTCGATCCGCATCTGCGCCAATCTCGTCCGTGACGGACACGCGAACGCCATGGTCTCGGCCGGCCACACCGGCGCTGCCATGACGTCGGCCTACATGGTTCTCGGAACCATCGAAGGGGTGAACCGTCCGGCATTGGCCGCGATCCTGCCGAGCACGAAGGGGCACACCGTGCTCCTCGACGTCGGCGCCAACGTCGACACGAAGGCGTCTCACCTCCGCGAATTCGCCGTCATGGGCCACTTCTACGCGCAGATGATCTTCGGCATCGAGCAGCCGCGCGTCGGCCTCCTCTCCATCGGCGAGGAAGAGGGGAAGGGGAACGAGCTGACGAAGGAGACGTTCCGCGTTCTCAAGGAGACGGGCCTCAACTTCATGGGGAACGCCGAAGGACGCGACATCTACAACGGAAACGCCGACGTCGTCGTCTGCGACGGGTTCATCGGAAACGTCGTGTTGAAAGCCTCGGAATCGCTTGGCGAGTTCGTCTCGAAGACGCTACGCGCCGAGGTGACGCGCACGCCGATCCGCAAACTCGGCGCGTTGCTGACCAAGCGCGCGTTCGACGATCTGAAGAAGCGGATGGACTACTCCGAGTACGGCGGCGCTCCGCTCCTCGGTGTGAAGGGCGGCTGCATCGTCTGCCACGGCCGCTCGAACGCGAAGGCGATCAAGAACGCGATCCGGGTCGCGCGCGACTTCGCGACGAACCGCATCGACGTCAAGATTCAGGAGCGCGTCGCCGATCTGCACAAGCGCGAGCACGAAAGCGCCGCGCTCGCGAATCAGGCGACCTGAGGGAACCGCGCGCGGATCGTCTCCTTCGGCGGTGCCGGATCCCACAACGGGATAATGCGCGCCAGGCCGTGTCCCGCCGCTTTGCTCCGGAAGTAGAGCTCATGCTCCCACTCGACTTCCGCCATCTCGAGTAAGCAGTCGATGAGATCCTCACGGCCGCACGCCACAGCGTAATCCGCGGCGATTTCGTACTCGACGATGTTTCCGCGCTCCAGCCGCCCGGCGCCGTACATTGGGAAGAACCATCCGCCAACGTGACAGAGGCCCGCGATCGTGTGGCCGATCATCCAGAAGATCATTTCGCGGACTTTGTTCGGCTGCCCGCCGAGGTCGCGCAGCATGTCGCCGACGAGGCTGCGGTGATGCCACTCCTCCGCTTCGATCTGCTGAATGCGGGCGCGTTCGGCGGGATCCTTCACGCTCCGCCAATGCCCTGCGTACGCGAAGCCGGCTGCGAGCTCGCCGGAGTAAGCGCCCTGCAACTGCCGGATCAGCAGTTGCCGTGGATCGTCGCGCACGGTGCAATTGTATGATTCGCCGCGTCATGCAGCATCACACCGCATTCGTCTTTCCGGGCCAGGGGAGCCAGTACGCCGGCATGGGGAAGGACGTCGCCGAAAAGTATCCGGTTGCCCGCCGGGTCTTCGACGACATCGACGCCGCGCTCGGCTTCTCGATCTCGCAGCTCTGCTTCGAAGGGCCCGACGATCGGCTCAAGCTGACTGAAAACACGCAGCCGGCGATCCTCGCCGTCTCCGCCGCAATCCATGCCGTTCTCGAAGACCTCGGCGCCACCCGGCGCGACATCGTCGCCGGCCACTCCCTCGGCGAGTACAGCGCCATCGTCAGCGTGGGCGGCCTCACTCCTGCCGAGGCTGCGAAGATCGTGCACCTGCGCGGAAAGTTCATGCAGGAGGCGGTGCCGGTCGGCAGCGGCGCGATGGCGGCGCTGATCGGACCGAGCGTTGAAGACGCGCGGGCCATCTGTGAAGAGGCGGCGCAGGGCGAGATCGTCTCTGTCGCGAACATCAACGCGCCGGGGCAGATCGTCATCGCCGGCACGAAAGCGGGAATCGATCGCGCGATCGACGTCGCGAAGAAGCGCGGCGTACGCCGCGCCTTGCCGCTCCCCGTCTCCGCTCCCTTCCATTGCGACCTGATGAAGCCGGCCGAGGAGCGGCTGAAACCGATCCTCGACGACGCGCCGTTCAAAAACCTCTGGTGCTCGCTGGTTTCGAACGTCGACGCGTCACCGATCGGCACCGCGACGGCGGTGCGCAACGCGCTCGTGCGACAGGTCGTCTCGCCGGTGCGGTGGGTCGAGTCGGTGCAGAAGATGATCTCGATGGGCGTGCGGCGCTTCGTCGAGATCGGCCCGAAGAATGTCCTCGCGGGGTTGATCGGCCGGATCGATCCAAACGTCGAAGTGCTGAACGTCGGCGACGTTCCGTCGATCGAGGCTTTCGTCGAGAAAACGGCGGAGAAGACGAATGAAGATTGATCTGAGCGGGAAACACGCGCTCGTCACCGGTGCCTCGCGCGGGATCGGCGAAGCGATCGCGCGCCGCCTGGCCGAGAGCGGCGCTCAGGTGACGCTCGCCGCACGGAGTAAGGAACGCGTCGAGCAGATCGCAAGCGCGATCGGCCCGAATGCACATCCGCTGGAACTCGACATCACCGCCCCCGATCTTCGCGACAAGATCAAAGCGCTCATCGAGCAGCAGGCGGTGGACATCCTCGTGAACAACGCCGGCGTCACCGACGACCAGCTCTTCCTTCGCATGAAGCCGCAATCGTGGGACACCGTGCTCCGGACGAACCTCGACTCCGCGTTTCACGTCACGCAGGAAGTGGTGAAGAAGATGATCCGCGCGCAGTGGGGCCGGATCATCAACATCTCATCCGTCGTCGGTTTGATGGGCAATCCGGGACAGGTCAACTACGCGTCGTCGAAGGCGGCCCTCATCGGCTTCACGAAGGCACTCGCGCTGGAGATCGGCTCGCGCAATATCACCGTGAATGCCATCGCTCCCGGCTTCATCTCGACCGCAATGACGGACCAGATGACGGACGAGGCGCGCTCCACGCTCGAATCCCGCATCGCTCTCCGCCGCCTCGGCACCGTCGACGATGTCGCTTACGCAGTCGTCTTCCTCGCATCGGAGCAGGCGAGCTACATCACCGGCACGGTGATGAACGTCAGCGGCGGGCTCTATACCTAGCCGCGTTCACGATCGCGTAGGCCGCGTGCCGCAGCTTGTCGACGCGCTCGTGTAGCGCTGACTCGACGCGCATCACGTCCGTTTCCGGGATGTAGAAGTGCTCGGTGGCGCGGGCGTAGGCGAGGAAGCGCTCGCGACTGAGGAGGAGCTGCGTTGCATGCTCACCGATCGCGTCGCGCTTCTTCCGTTGTTCGCTTTCGGTGAGCTGGATCGAGAAGCGTGTGCGCTGCTGCGGGACGTGGCCGTGTACGACATATGTCGCGATGACCTGGGGCTCGATGGCGCGATGGGAGAAGTACGCAGCGGCGCGATGATCGCTGTGGAAGTCGAATACGGAAGGGACAATCGCGAGTGACGGGCGGAAGTCACGGACATGATTCGCGATCGCCGTCAGCACCGACTCATCAGCGTTACGCGCCATCGAGGAGAGCTGCTGGTCGGGAAAGCGGAGGAAGTGAGCGCAGCCGGCCGGCGCGCCGAGGAGCTCGAGGCCGGCGACGGCTTCCTTGGCGCGGAGCGCCGCCCACCCTTCGCGATCGGCCGCGGCGATGCGCCACTTCCGGAGTTGCGCGCGCTGCGGCCACGGGTTGCTCTCGCCGTTCGTGAGAAAGAGGACGCGAATCTCGCCGCCGGCCGCAATCGCGCGCTGGATCACCCCGCCGGCCGAGATCACGTCGTCGTCCGGATGGGGCGCCACGATCAGCACGCGCTCAAGCGGCGGCAGATCGGACATCAGAAGTCGAGGTCCTTCAGATGAAATGGCGAGAAGCCGCGCGCGAACGCAGGAGCCCAGAGGACGGCATAGTGCGTATCGTTCGGCGGCGCGAAGCGGTGCGGCCCCGCGCCGAGCATGCGCGGTGCGTTCGGACTTCCATCGACCGTTCCCTGCGCGAGACCGTTCTTGTCGATGACGACGTACTCGCCGGGCATCGCGATCGTGAACGTCCCGTCGGGTTTGATCCACTGGCCTGAGGCTCGGAGGCGGCCCATATCGAGAAAGTTAGCCGAAAACAGGACTCGTGAGCGCGGCGGCCAGAACGGACCGTCTGCTTGTGCGACGTGGCAGTTCACGCGCACCGCGTCTTCCCACATCGTGTCGGGCAGCAGGTTGTGCCGCATCGCCTCGCGCGTGATTGTCTCGAGCACCCAGTACGTCGGCCGGCGGCGGTAAACCGTTTCGCCCTTGAAATCGCTCAGCGGCTCGCCCGGCGCGGCGAGGCGCAGCGCCTGGTGCATCATCGTGACCCACTCCGTCGTTTCGTCGCGGAACTTGTCCGTGTAGTGGATCAGTCCCGCGAAACAGAGCACCGCGGCTACGGCGTACGTCATCGCGAGCCGTGCAGGCGTCGTACAGATCCGGATCAGCCAGGCGACGACGAAGATCGCGAGCAGCGGCATCATCGGGAGGAAGTCGCGCGGCGAGATGAGGATCCAGAAGCCGCCGAGCGTGATCGTGTACATCCCGAAGAGCATGCCGAGGTAGAAGCGCGTGCGCGACGTCTCGTCGAACGTTCGGCTGCGTGCGAAGTGGGCTGCGTAGCGGAGAAGCAGGATCAGCTCCAGCGGGTAGAGGATCTGCAGCAGCTTGACGTTCGAGTGCGTTGCCGCGACGAGCTCATTGAACTTGAAGACGCAGTAGAGGAGGTTCGGCCACGCGCCGAGGCGCACGAAGTAGAAAACGATGAGCGCGGGCGCGATCGCGAACCCGGCAATGAAGAGGAGCGCCTTCACGACCGAGTCGCCGATGCGGAGCTTCTCGTCGCGTATCAGGAACGGGAGCGCCACCGCGGCGAAAGCGAGCGAGATCACGAGCAGCATCGTCTTCAGCGAGACGCAGAGGGCGACCCCGAGGACCACGCCGGCCGCGAAGACGCGGGCGAGCGTCATCGGGCCGCCGGTCAGGACGACCAGCGCGACGACGCAGACGGTGTTCCACGCGTTGTCGGTCCGGTACTCGATCGACTTCAGAAAGAACGGCGGGAAGAAACTGAGGAGAACGGTCGACGCGACCGCAACGCGGCGCGACCAGAAGCGGCGCGCGATCACGTACGTCCCCCAGAGCACGACGGCATAGAGCGGCAGCATCGGCCCGCGCATCCAGAGGAGGATGTCGTCGCGCTCGCCGAGCGGCTTCAGGATCCAGGATGTGACTATGTGGAAGAGAGGCGCGTGGTTGTCGAAGTAGTCGCGGTACTGCACAAGTCCCTGCGTCCACCCCCACGCGACATGCAGGTGCTGCGGCTCGTCGGAGTCGAAGCGGTAGCGGAAGTAGCAGACCGCCCGCAGCACGACCGAGGCTGCGGCGATGGCCGTGAGCGTCCACCGCTCGGCCGCGGAGAGTCGTTCGTTCTCGAGCAAGGGGGACGGGGCGCGCCCTGAGGGATTCGAACCCCCAACCGGCAGATCCGAAGTCTGCTGCTCTATCCAGTTGAGCTAAGGGCGCTTCCGACGGGAGTGTAGCAGGTGGAATTGTAACGGGCCCCGTTTCGCGTGCTTTGCGATCACTTTCCCCTTGAAATCGAGAAGCAGCGTCCCGTTTTCGGTCTTGATGGAGATGTCGTCTTTGCCGTCTCGGTCCCTGTCGACGATCTCCACCCGTTCCACCGACTGGCCGTGCGGCGTGATGGTGCCGCTCCACAACGGCTTTCCTAGAGAGACTCTCTTCGGGTCGAACGCCATCACCGTCGTTTTGCCGGTCACCACGATCCTCGGCGCGTAGCGCTTCGTCGGTCGCCCGATGAGGACGTTGTCGAGCTGCTCCGCAAGGTCGCAATACGAGAGCCGTTCCCCCTCCGCGGAGTAGATCGCGAGGCGCGTTGCGTCGCTTTCCCAGAGCGCCACTGCTTCCTGGCGGTGATCGCGGAACAGATCGCCCACGGCGAAGTCGCGAAGCGACTTTCCGTCGCGGACCTCCCAGATCTGTTTGCCGTCTGCGTCAAACCCGCGAATGCTGGATTTCGTGGCACGAACGCGGACGTTCTGGTCCGGCCAGCATTGCGACAGCGGCATGTTGCGCGCGTCTCCGTCGAAGTTGAGCTGGATCGCGGCGCGGGCGGACTTGTCGATGTGCCGGTGAATCCACCTCAGAACGCTGTACTGGACGTATGTGCCGAGCGTCGACGCGGTGACGACGCCTCCGGGCTTTGCCGCACGACATTGGAGTCCGTCGATGACGGCTTTGGTGAAGACGCCGTTTCCGTTTCCGTCGTACGACACCTCTCCGGCAGCCGCGGCGAAGAAGACGGCCTGGCCACGGGTGTGGCCCATCCTCCGCACAAGAGTGGGTTCGGTCTCTGCGCGCCGGCTGACGGAGCGCGTCGGTCGAGACAGCCGCTCGCGACAGGCGTCGATGAGAACGAGTGACCGGCCTGCGGAAAGTGCCGCGATATCGAGGATGCTCGCGACGGAGACTGCCGTCGCCGGATACTGGACGACCGAAGAGGCGCCGAGGACATGGGTGACGCCTCCGCGAGTGAAGCCATGGGTTGCGAGTGAGACGATGAAGATGCCCTTCGGTCCCGTTAATGCCGCCTGCTGCCTCAGGAGCGCGACGATGTCGGTCTGATCGGCGTGGCGGACGGTCGCTCCGGCTCGTTGGAGCAACTCGAGTCGTTGCTGAGATTCAGGTTTCTCGGGACGTCCTGACAAGGCGATGACGACGCGATCGGCTCGCACCAGGTGGATGCGGCCGTCGAACACGAAGAGGTACGCAAGGTCGACGGCGTCGTCGGCCGCATAGCGAACGGGAGCCAACTCGCGATGCGTGAAGCTGCGTACGCCGACGAACAACGCCGCGGACTCGTTTCGATCGAAACGTGGGCTGCTCTGGTTCGACGTGACCGTTACCGGCCGCACCGAACGCGCCGCGTGGAGGAGTCGCGCACCGAAGATGGCCGCGACCGCGATTGCGGCGAGGACCGCTGCTCGCGATGTTTTCACCTGTGAACGTTCCGGCCCCGACGCGCAACGGACTCCACGACCAGACGCTCGATCGACCACTCGACAGGCGTCGCGATCGACGTCGGAGAGCGTGTGGCGGAGCTGGTCGCCGCGAGCAATCGTTCGAGTGCGGTCCGGCCTTTTGGCCGTTCTCCTCGTATTCCGTCCCACTGCAAGACCCACGGGTCGGCAATCGGTTCGGCCGTCGTCAGCAGGAAATACGTATCGACTCCATACGGCGGTGTGATGCGAATGCGCCCTAATGCAACCTCTCCTGGTGCGCTCTCGCCGATCGGAAAACGGTTTTCCACCGACCCGCTCGGCGGAAACAACAGCGCGCTCTGCCCATACGAATCGATGGCGAAGGCGTAGACGAATCGCTTCGGCGCTCGGGCGCTGGCAGCCTTCATGACCAACGGGTACGTCTCTCCGCCGGTGAGCCTCCCTGGCAGCGCGAGGTGATAGGTCCAGTGCGAAGAGGGAGGCGACTCGAGCTCGTTCCACGCGAGAATTTTGTGAAGACAGAGCGCGCGGTACTCGAACGCTTCGGCGTCATCAGGCGCATACGTCAGCCAGGTCGACCGCAGCGGCAGCGAGGTCTTGCGCCGGTCCGCTCTCGATACGCCGGGCCGTACCCAGGCGTATTCGAGCTTTCGGTTGTGAAAGCGGCCTGTGAGGACGTAGTGCGGACGTTCCGCGGTGATGATCGCGTTCCCGGGAAAGTGGATCGCGTCGGCGAGTTCCGCTGGAACCGGCGTTTGCAGGAAGAACGCGGCGCCACGTTCGATGGCCCTCACGGCCCCGATGGGTGACTCCGCTCGGTTGACCTCCGTGCCGTGCAGCAACTCCCACTCGCCATTCCAGCGAAGGACGTAATCGGGAGTAGTCACGACCGGGTCGGCGATCCATTTCAGGTCGCGTTCTCTGGCGGCTCGTTGCACGGCGGCAGCGAGCGCGCGAATCTCACCAGCAGAAGCGGTCGTGCGCGGGATCGAGACTGCCAATTGCGCGGGAGGAGGTGCCGCCCACGCTGCGATCTCCAGCAGCGTTCCGGGAGGCGTCGGAGCACTTGCGCCGGATATGCGCGCGGTGCTGCGGACCAATCCGTCGATCGATGTGATCACGAATCGCGGACCGCCGTTCGCGCCGACGGGCCGCAACTCGGTGCCCACGTCCAGGCCGTTGGCCCATCCTCCCTCGAGGACGGCGGTTCCATCGCCGCGGATGCGTTGCACGGCTAGGACGGCACGACGCGGAGCTGAGTTGGTGCCGAGGAACGGCGTTCGGCGCGCACTTTCGTTTCCCGCGAGAACGGGATCCTGGAACGGCATCTCGCCGCGCAAGCGGCCCTGCGCCCGCAGAAAGGTCTCGGTCGCCGGCTCATCGAAAGCGGCCGCGCGGAGCGCTCGCATCCACGCCCAGGTAAACGCCCCGTGCCGATGGTCAGGCGTTTCCGCCGCGTTGGCAAAGTCCTGCGACGCACTGAGAACAAGCGCTCCTCGGTTCTCCGGACGCGGACCGAAAGGGCCGCCGTCGGCTACGTCGCGGAGGTCGGGGGCTATGCCGCGCGAGCGGGTGCCTGTCGGGAGCCCTCGCGCCCCAGAGCCGCTGTGGCACGCGTCGATCATCACGGTGAGTCTCGCGCCGCGATCGAGGATCGCGTTGAAGAGCCGCCGGAGCTCCTTGTCGTGTATGTCGGGGGCACCTCGTCGCGAGTCGGCCGGCACGATCGATTCGTCTAGCTTGTCCGGCTCGTCCGATTTCGAATTAAGGACTTGCGATCCGTGGCCCGCGAAGTAGAAGAAGACGATGTCCCCCTTCTGAACGCCTTCGATCAGGCGTGACCGGATCGACTGCAGGATTGCGTCGCGCGTCGCCGCCTGGTCGGTGAGAGTCGTGATCTCGTTGGGAGAGAATCCGCATCGCGCCGTCAGCATGTCGCGTAACCCGGTGGCGTCATTGGCGGCGCCTCCCAGATCAGGCCAGTCGCGGCCGGGCGCTGCTTTCCACTGTGGCGCCGTGTTGAGATGCGAGGCTGTGTAGTCGTTGATCCCGACGAGGAGCGCGTGGCGGTGGATCTGGACGGCTGCGACGAGCGCGACGAGCATCACCGGCATGGCCGCAACGACTCCGCTTCCGCCCTCGACAAGTTCCCGTAGAACCAGAGCTGGCCGGAACCGTCCTTGTACGCCACGCCGCGGAATGTGCGGTCCCGGCTGAACTGATTGACGCCACCCTTGTACAAGCCATACGCGCCGGTGCCGTAATGCATCGCCTCGATGATGGCGTCCTCGAGGATCATCGGCGTTTCGATCAACAGTACCCCGCAGTCTCTCCCGGCAGCGCTGGCGTGAACTTTCCAGCTTGCGAGGCGGGACGCGGCGCAATCTTTCGTGACCATTCGAGCGGCGCTCATGTGGTCCTTGACGGCGTCACGGGGCGTCATGCGTGCTCCGTCGCTGCAACGAAGAATGGTCAGAGCCAGTGCTGCAATTGTCGTTAGTCGCATGTGGGGACCTTCTCTCGGACGACAGACGAACGGCCCGCCTCGCGGCGAGCCGTTCGCAATCAAAGAACATCAAATGTCGCCCGGAGGGCAGATCAGGCGGTTGTACGGGCCGCGTCCGACGTCGAGACGCAGCGCGTTGAGAAGGTCCGAGCCGAGGGTGGTCGTCGGATGGATCGACGTCCAGGTCACCTCCGGGTACGACGGCGCGCCCGATGCGGCGCCGGCGAACGGCACGAGGCGGTCCGCTTGTGACGGCGGGTTCGTAAAGAGGTCGTAGTACATCTCGAAATGCTTGCCGACCTGCGGGGCTTCATTGTTCGCCGACGCAGGCGGAACGAACGGCGGCAGGTTCAGGACCGCGATCTCGACCGTGTTGTTGGCGTCGGGAGTGAGCGTCATCGTGCGGCCCGGATCGCCGTTGAACTTGTCTTCGGTGATCTCGATGCCGCTGCCGGAAACCTCGATGTCCGCTTCGACCCACGTCGCGATCGCTTGCGAGTACGACGAGGCGCTGCCGGTGCCGTCGAGCCGCTTGAACTGTACGGGCGTCACGTTCGGGCCGATGCGCCCGATCGAATAGGTGGAGAGACGTCCGTTGCGGAAGTGCAAGCGGCCGGCGATCGTGTCGGGCGGCTGCGATGCGAAGATGTTGCTGTCGACCGTGCACGTGGAGCACAGCTGGTGAAGGTCGGCGACCCAGCTGTAGTCCTCGCGCTCGCCGGACGTCGACGGGATGATGGACGACGTGCTCCGCGCATCGCGGACAATGCTGAGCGCCGGGAGGTCAGGGTCGTCGCTCGAAGCCTTGACGACCGAGATGTCCGAGCCGTTCAGCGTCCAGGCGCCGCCGCCCGCGACGGCCGATTCGAGAGAGTCGAGCGCTACGGAGGACGACTGGTCCTCGTAGACGAACTGCGCGATGTCGGCGTCGCGTGTGGGGCAGTTGCCTGTGCAATTGCCGGCGCGGGCGATCAGGAGGGGTTTGTGGTCTTGAAGGGCGCTGCCGTCCGAGAGGTGGTGAGTGTGGCCGGCATTGAGGAGTAGTACGGTGACTTCGGTGCCGTTCTGGTTCGGGCTGAATACGATCATCCCGCTGAACAGAATCTTGAGTATGAAGCTACTCATGGTGGTGGTTTCTCCTTCTTTTTCGCTCCCGCGGGCGGGAACGGCGACGAGGCATAGCCGGTCACCTGATACGCCGCCCACGTGAGCTCCGAGCTGAGCCCGGGATTTGTCTTTCCCAGCAGTTCGATTTGTGCGGTCCTCAGTGCGGCCGCCGCATCGCTGCCATCACGGTAGTGACGATGAAAAGACACGAGAACCTCCTTCGCTGTGGCGTCATTGATGTCCCATAACGTGCCGATGACGCCCGGCACGCCGGTCGCCAGGAAGGGACGCACCATTGGCGCGACTCCCTGCGGTCCGACCGTAACGCTCCCGCCGCTCCGGCACGCACCGAGGATCACCAGTCGCGTGTCCGTAAGACGCAGGGAGGTCAGTAACTCTCGAGCGTCGAGCACGCCGTTGTCGTTTGTGGACGGCGCGAGTAATAGATAGGACTGAGACGGCGCCTCACCGTCGGTAAATGCGTGTGCGGCAATGTGCACGATCTGGCTTTCTCGCGCCGCCTGCAGAAAGCGCGGCACCGTCGCCATATCGCTCACCAGTTCTTTGGCGTGCGGTCCGTAGAGGAGGGCGATCTCGTCCACCTCGTCGCGTGCGGCTGCGAGATGCGGAACGCCGCGCGCATACCGCGCGTCGAAGGCCGGGTCGCCCACAAGAAGCTCCGACGTACCCTTTGATGCATCGAGCGCGCGGTCTCGTAATAGCGAGGAGATGTACAGCTTCGCACTCCCGGAGATCGACACCGGCGCCAGCTGGACGAGATAGCGTCCTCCGTTCGGATTTCGCAACGCCGCGAACGGGAGCGCGTGCATGAACTCGTCCGGGATGAAGACGAGGCGCGTACTCTCCGTCAGACGAATTCCCGTAAGGGCGGGTCCGATCAGCTTCGCGTACGGCGTATACAGCGCTGTGGCGAATGCGCGATGGTCTCGCGCCTTGGCGGCGTCCTGCAGGGTCGTCGCCCAGTGCTCCGTCTCGATTCGTGTCGGCTGCAGCGCGCGAAACCACGCTCGATCGCGCGAAATCACCCAGGCGTAAGTGACGTCATCGAGGACGCGGTACTCGATCAGGTAAGTGTCTGCCGGTAATTGCGACGCGATCTTCGGCACCAGGTGTTGCGGGTCGGCCGCCGCCAATTCCTTCACCGCGGGTGCGGCGAATCCCGAGCGTACGATCAGGTCGAGCGGCTCGAGGGCATGCGACTGCTCGTTGTACGCGAACGCCTCCGCGAACCGCCCCTCCTCGACGAGCTGCCGGATCAGGAGGTCGTACGCGTCGCGGAACCGGTCGAAGTAGCCATTCCAGATCGGTTCCTGCTGCGACTTCCGCTCGGCGAGCGTCCCCGCCTCTTCCCGCGCGATTTGTCCGACGGCCGCCCGAATGGCGTCGTCCGCTTCCCCGCGTCTACCAGCGCGGCGCAGCGCCTTCGCTTCCTCGACGCGTACGGCCACGCGAAAGGAGGTGTACTCGTCGTCGTCGAGAGCTGCCGCCTTCCCCAGTTCGGCGGCGGCGGCGCTCGGATCCGTGTCGAGCTGGCTCGTTCCGCGGATCTCGTGGAGTCGCGCCTCCAACGCCCGGCGCCGGCTGACGGCTCCTGGATCCTCGTTCAACAGCCGTACGGCCTGCGTGAGATCGCTCTCCGCCTGTGAATATCGCCCCAGTTGCAGCTCGGTCGAGGCGCGGTTCTCCCGCGTGACGCCGATGTGTGCCTCGACCTCGGCAACTCGAACCTTTTCGTCAGGCGGCGTCGCCTTCAATTCATCCTCGAAGCGCCGAACCTCGGCATCGAGGAGAACAAACGCGCTTCGCGGGCAGCCGAGCATCGTTGCGACCGCCGCGGTCTCGCCGTTCAGAAGATCGTGTGAGTTGAAATCGATGATGTCGCCGGCGCGGCGGAGATACGGAAGAGCGCCGCGTAATTCGTCCTCGTATTGTCCGAGCAAACGGAGCATGCCGGCGCGGCGAGCCTCTGTACTGACAAGGCCCTCCCAGTCGCCCGCGCGATCATAGAAAGCGAGCGCATCGTCGTACTCCACGAGCGCTTCGATGTTCCTGTCGCGCCTCGAAAGGGCGTATGCGGCGTTCGCACGGGCGCGTACCTCGAGCCGCGTATACCCATGCCGGTGTGCGATGTCTTCGACTTCGCGAAATAGCGGCAGACCCTCCTCTTCGATCTTCCCTTCCTGGTTCAGCATTGAGGCGGCGAGCCCAATCTCGGCTTCGAGATAGAGAGGACTGCCGCTTCGCTTCAACTCCTCGGCGGCGGCGCGATAAGGCGGCGCTGCCGCATCGACGTTCATCTCACCCTCGGCCGCGCGTGCGCGCTGCAACAGTGCGTAGCCGTCCTTCAGGTCGGCGAGTTTGCGGTGTGACCGCGAGGCGTCTTCGATCGAGGCAACGACGTCCGTTGGGTATTGATCGCCGGTAGTCTTCGAGAGCGCGGCCGCGAAAACTTTCAACTGCGCGAGGCCGAGAGAGGGCGGATCTCCTGCCCACGCTGGAAGCAGCGTCCCGTCGAAGTATTTCTTCGCGCTGAACGGGAACGGCGCGATGATCGCTTCGATCGACTTCTCGTCATTACGTGCGAGCGCGTCTTCGATCTTCGATTTCGCAAGTCGCCACCGATGTTCTCCGGTGTCCGAGAGACTCTTCGCGAGCGCATCGCGGTGGACGCGAGCTTCTCCAGCCCAGTCGCCCTGCTCCTCCGCCGCCGCGCGCGTCCATGCGTCGATCGCCTGTTTTTTCAGGCCGAGCGATTCGAGAATCAGCCCCTGATTGAAATGCGCGCCCGGAGGGACGGGGCGAATCGCCGCCGCCTCCTCGGCTGCGTCGAGCGCTCGGAGCAGGTCGGAGGGGCGGTTGTCGCGCTGAGCGTGCACGTAGTACGCCGCCGACAGATCGGTCAGCGCGCGTGCGTCGCGACGGGACGCTTTCTGCAGAGTCGCGATCGCACGGTCGAGGCACGGCGAACGGAGGGCGACCGCTTCCCGCGCCGCGCCGGCGTCGACGATGTCGCGGTCGCAAGTTGTGAGCGTCGATGCGCCCGCGCACACCGCATCCGTGATGAGACGGCCGCGTAAGATGGGCTGGCATCGGTGCCACGTCGTCGGGACGCTGAGTCGCGGTTCGATGGCGCGGGGCCACCGATCGGGTGTAACGGTGTCTTTACCGTTGCAGCCGGCCAGTGCGAGCAGCAGCAGGCCGGATGAGGTGAGCCGACGGATGATGAGCACTGGCGGTGACGGATTCGAGGAAACCTACCGGAAGTACTACGCGCGTGTTTGGCGATATTACCGCTCTTGCCGCATCTCGGATGACGAGTCGCACGATCTGGCGCAAGACACTTTCAAACGCCTCCTGGAGCACTGGAGCTCGATTCGCGGCGCAGATCCATGGCCGTTTCTGAAGCAGATTGCGAAATCGGTTCTTCTGAACTACCTCCGCGCCACGAGGACGCAGAAGCGAGCCGCAACGACGATCACGCTCGACGACCCGGAGCTCGTCATCGATCCGCCTGCACCGCCGGAACCTACCTACGAAGATCGTGAAGATGAACAGCGGCGGCGCGAACTCTTGCACCGGGCCTTTCGCGAGTTGCCAAAAGGGCAACAGGCCTGCTTACGGCTCCGATTGAACGATTTGTCCTATGAAGAGATCCAGAAGACCCTCGGCATCACCCTCGACGCCGTGAAATCGCGACTTCGCGATGCGAAGCGTCAGCTGCGTGAGCGGCTGGGAGAGAAACCATGATCAGGAAAGACGATTGGGAAGCGGTTCTGGCCCGGCTCAGCGCCGAAGAGCGAGAAGAAGTTGGGCTGCCGCCGACGACGGAAGAGATGCTCGCGTTCGACGAGGGAAACCTTTCGCCCGAAGAGACGGAGCGCGTCCGGCGGCTGATGGTCGCATATCCCGAGCTCGCAGGCGCCTTGGCGCATCCCGTTCCGGAAGACGACGCGCCGCTCCCGGCAGGAGAGCTCGACAGGCGATGGATGGAGTTTCAGCGGACACTCCCGCGCCGTCGCGAGCCGGGGCGCGTGCTCGTCTTCTGGAAGGCGTCCGCGGCACTCGCGGCGGCGCTGGCAATCGCATTCGGCGGACTCCTGTGGGAGGCGCGGCGCGATCTCGCCCGGCCGCACGTGATCGGAGACGAGCGCCTGCTCGAGCCGGACGGCCAGCGCGGCGGTGCGGAGACGGCGCTGACGCTTACGCCGTACTCCGACTGGTACCTCCTCACGGTACCGATCATCGGCGTGGGCGGCTACGAAGACTACCGGCTGGACGTCCACGCGCCAGGGCAGCAGAACGCGGTCTGGGGCAGCGGCGTGCTCTCGCGGCGGAGCAACGACGCCTTCTCGATCGTCGTACCGCGCCGCTTCCTCGCAGCCCCCGGCACCTACCAGGTCGTGCTCTACGGCGTGCGCGGCGGAGGGGAGGAGCGTCTCGCGACGTACTCCGTCCGCGTTCCCCGCGCCTAGTCGTCGTGCGGGGTGGACACCGGCGGCACCCGTGAATAGAATGCCCGCCCGCGCTGTTCTAGCGGTTCCTGCCGACCCCGCCGATGTAGCTCAGTTGGTAGAGCAGCTGATTCGTAATCAGCAGGTCACCGGTTCGAGTCCGGTCATCGGCTCCACGGGGGGCGAAGGTCTATGCTGCCGGTCTCGGCGTGCCTCTCATGGATCGTCCTGTTTCACGGCGGGACCCGAAGTCCATCGATACCTCTGGCTTCCCTGCCGCCTTTACATCATAATCATCGACAAGCAATTCAAGCCCCAACACAACGAGGAGGTAGCCAATGGTCGGCGGCACCGATCTGCTCAGCTATGCGCTGCTCTTCTTCATCGGGTGGGTCTACCTGCCGTACGCGGTTTTTCGGCTGGCGGCGGAGGTCTTCATCGACCTCGGTCGTCGGCGCGATGCGACGCAGCTAGAGGAAATCGTTGCCGCCTGTCTGCCTGCCGTACCCCTCAACCTCTTGACATATGTTTTCGCTTCGTTGTGGTCACAACGTTGGACGGTCGACTGGGCTGCGATCGCATCAATTTTTGGGCGCGACCGGGGAGCAATTGCCGATTACATCTACGCTGGCCAGATCGAGCAGCCCTTTTATTACACGATGCTCCTTTGGATTGTCTCGCTGCTGTGGGGCGGGCTCTACGGTCGAGCTGCGCGCAGTGTGTGTCGGCGAGAAGGAGCGCTGGACGGGGCAGAACACGTTATGAACTCAGGTCCCTCGTCTACTGAGCTCCTTGAGAAAGCGGCGGGCACCACTCACCGCGACGCGATCGGCTCTAGTTCCGGTACCCCGATCGACGAGGCAGGCGTTAGGCTGGGAGGCGACATTGCGTCGGTTGGGGCAGGCCTGCGCTGCGAGTCCAAGGCGCCGATACCGATCGCTGACGCTGAACTCATGAAGCCGCCCTTCTGGAATACCGACCGCGCGACCCTCGCGATGAACAAGTTGGTCGACTGGAGCTGCCTGCCTTGGAAGTGGTTCTTTCATGAGAGCTTTGTTCCTCTTTATACATGGCGCGAACAATCGCCCAAAATTAGGATCGAGACAACGGATCATCATCAGTATTACGCACAATTCAGTGGCTATGAGAAAACTACGGATGGACGCCTGGACGCCGTTCATATCGTAAATGTCTATCGCACGGTTACCCAAAAATCGTTGCTAAGGCTCGAAAGGGTGCGCCACGCATATCTAAAATGGTCTCAGGTCGCGGAAATGCACGTTATCGGCGAAAAGGATTACGAGTTTGTCAAGTGTGAATTTACGAAGTTCCCTGGCGGCTCGGATGTTCTCTTGCCGATAAAGGCGCACCGAGGCATTGCTTCGTCATGAGACACGTATTTGCTCTCTCGGCGTTCCTTTGGTTGGCGACAAGCGTCTTGGCGCAGACAGTGCCGTGTAGCCAACATGGAGTTAGAACGATCGAGCAATGCAACGTGTGGGGTTGCGCCGGTGATGGCGTGCCGGACGCTGAGCTGAATACGTTGAAAAATGCCCGAGGGCGCGGAAAAGCGCCGAAGCCGTTGTCGCTCGACGACTTCGAAAGTCTGCAAGCGGTGGTACGCGCGCCACAGGGATTTGCGATCCAAGACAGGTCGACGCTGACGCATTTAGTAATCTCGGTAACCGATGGCGCGAACGCGCTGCAGCGATCTTGCAGCGAGGGTGACTGGGTGTCGACAACAGGCTTTATCATTGGGACACCCTACGCGCTGCATCACGATCCGGGCAGTTGTTTCCTCGAGGGAGAGCAAAACAACACAATTGTCGTCCATCTCGCGCGTCGACCGACCGATCTGCAATTCAGCTCGATAATCGTCGAGCTCCGGCCGCGCCGCCGCAACCTCGGATGGAGTCTCGTCAAGCTTCATCACGTCGCTCACGCGTCGCTTCCAGTGCGGGTCGAGGGTCGGTTGCTTTATGACAATACGGGTCTTGTGAACGCGAATCCTGAGGCGCCGGTCCAAAACGAGCCCCAACGGTTCTCGCTTTGGGAGATCCATCCGGTGACGACGATCTTGGTCTGTTCGAGTATCAACCGTGCTCTGTGCCAAGGAAGTGGCGGCACGTGGATTCCGTTGGAGGACCTGGACTGATGATTGCCGCTGCGCTTGCGTTTGCCGTGACGACCCTCGGCGAGCGCCCTGTCATGGTGACGGCGGCGGGGAACGCCCCTCACGGAGTGAACATCCGTACGCTCCCAATGAAGCATGCGCCGATCGAGGACGGATTGCGCCACGGAGCTCGCCTGCTCCTGCAGGGGAGTTGTGACTTTGGCGCATCGGGTCAGTGGTGCTCCGTCCGAGTGGCGAACGGCAACGTTCGCTTTGCATCGGCGGAATTCTTACGGCCGGTAAGTGATACGGAGGTCGACTTCAAGGTTCGCTTATTGGATGTTGGTAGCGGGCAGGCTGCCGTGATCACTTCCGGTCGGTCGACTGTGCTCATCGACGGCGGGGCAGATCCGGTGAAGCTTTGGCGATATTTGCGGACAAAGGCAGTTCATATGCCGATTGGGCTGATTGTCATCACAACGCCTTCCGCAAATCATTGGTGCGGTCTGAACAAGGTGATCAGTCGGGCAGCTGTGTATCACGTGTGGGCGCCGAGCTGCCCTGATCAGATCCAACAATGCGGAGCGTGGCGAGACGCATCGAACTTGCGCGCGATGTTGACGGGACTGCGACGGCGAGGTGCTTCAACCGTCTGCCTAGTGCCGGGTAACTGTTCGTGGGCAAAGTTGGATTCTGCGCACCTTATGGTTGAGCGTATTTACCTTCCTGCAATACCGGAGATTGGGATCACTTTTTTGAGACCGACGTACGAGGATTTGTTATCGACGAAGGCGAATTTGCAAGTTCCTTGCAGTTACGCAATAGGAATGCATTCACTCGTCCTCCGGGTCGACGTGGGTGGGGCGCGGTTTCTATTCACCGGAGATATCGTCGGGAAAGAGGAGGACGAATATGGCGGGCTTAGGTCACGCTACAACGAGGCGGATCTTGTGAGCGAATGTGCTAAGCGTGACGCCAAGCTGAAGATCAAACCGCCATTACTGAAGTCCGACGTCCTTATCGTACCCCACCATGGAGACGACACGTCCAGCACCACGGCATTCATCAATGCGGTCAACCCGACGTTTGCACTCATCTCGACGGACGAGCGGCTGCGCCCGACCCGCGAGTCAGTGCTGCAGAGGTATAAGGACGCCCACGCTCAGGTACTGACGACTTCCGCCACTCCTCACCCCTGGAACGACAATATCGTCTGCCGTCGAAATGAGGATGGTAAAGTCGCCTGTAGCTACGAGGACGCCATTCCGCCCGGCGAGTGATGGGTCGAATCGTAGGTCTCGAGCGATGACTCGACGAGGTGTTGAATCGCGTCTGCGGATGAACAGTCGCCCATGTTTTCAAACTCGATGACGGCCGACGCTGCGGCTTCCCGGAGGTCTTGCGACGAATATCCGAGCTTGTCGAGGAACCGGCGTGCGATCTGTCTTGCGCTTCTGCCGTCGGCGTCGAAACGAGCGCAGAGCGCGACGAGTTCCTTTGGCGGCCGCTGACGACGGCTTGCGATGAGTGCTAGGCGGCTCAGGGCGGCGATCGCGATCCGGTATTGCCGCTGCTCGATCGCGGCGGCGCCGATCCGATAGGGAACGTCAATGACCAGATCCGCGTCGACATCGAGGGAGAACGCCGATACCCACCGTAGTGCGACCGACTCGAGCCGACGTGCGACCGCGTCGAGGCTGAGGGCAGACGCAGCGTTCAGGATGAAATCGGCGTCCTTTTCGTTCTTCAGCTTCTTCGTGACCAGTTCTGTCCAGCTCTGAGTTACGACCCGCATGGCCGCGTTGTGGTGCTCGATGCTTCCGTTCCGTTCGACAATGCGAGGCAAGCCTCGAATCAGCGCCTCGAGACGCGTGCCGCTGTACTCGTGCCGGTGTTGCGCGAGCTGGATCAGCTCCCCCACTGCGACGAGAATCTCTGTCTTCTCATGCCCTTCGAGATTCTCGCCGGCCGTCAGCAGGTCCGACAAGTCAGGCGAGCTGATCGTGCCGTCGTGATTTAGTCGTGCCTTCATATGATCCACGACCTCACGGACGACGGCGCTGATTCGGAGATTGTTGTAGATGTAATACCAGACGGCCGCAAAGAGCACGATCACGCCGGCGCTCAGCAGTCGGAGAAGTCTCTCCGTCGAAAGCGAAACCGCCTGACCGGTTACCAGGAAAAGCGCAAGTACGATGCTGAGCGTGACGCTCCCGAGCACAAGGAGCGGCACGGGATGCATGCGTTTGTGGAGAAGGCGGCGTAACGACTCGTCGACTCGAATCTCGATGATGAGTGCGGGGATCCCCACCGTGAACAGTAAGAGGGCGAGGAGGATCTGTGCGAGACCGAGGGTCTCGTCAAAGGGCATTACACGTAGTCCCCGTTCCCGTTGCGTTGCTGGAGGATGTCCTCGATGATCGCGAGGAGCACGCGAGTTCCTTCCTTCTTGTTACGGTAGATGCTGACACCCACGCTCTCGAGATCGCCGCGGATGTCGTCCCACGGATCGATCGAGAGAACGCCATAGAGCTTCGGGTCGCGAGCCTCTCGCGGCAATTTTGCTGTCCAGCCCTTGTCGCGGCCCAGCACGTTCCTGAGAAGCGTCAGTCCGAGACGTGCCGTCTTGTCGTCGGCGCCGAACTCGTAATGGAGGGAGTGCCACTTCGGATCGTCGCCCGGTGGAAGGCGGACATCGACGACGACCGCGTCGTAGGTCTGTTTATGCAGTTGTCGCACACCCTCGGTGGCAGAGAGAGCGAAGTCCAGCTCGTACTCGAGTTCGAAGTAAACGGCCGTTGCGAGCTCGCCGAGCTCATTCAGGGCATCGTCCTCTATCCAGAGAATCTTTTTCGGGATCATCGCTATGAGTTCCTCGCGGGAGGCAGGGCTATTCGCGCTGTCGTAATGAAAGGTTTGTCGTACTCCCGTGGGTTTCCCATCGGAGCGGCCGGACGGCTTTCGATCGTGAGCGATCCGCCGAGGGTCTTTGCCACACTCAACGAATCAGCGAGTCCAACTCCGGTCCCGAGACGGCCGCGATCGGAGGACAGCCGCCCTCGGAAGCCGAGTCGGAACACAAGTCCCTTCTGGATTTCCTCCTGCGGGATTGGAACGCCCCAGTTCTCGACCGCGACTTCGACCATCGCGCGCTCATTGATCGTCACGATGATGCTGACCCACGGGCGTTTCTCGCCCCGTGCCCAACTGTACTTGATCGCGTTATGGAGGAGATTCTGAATCGCCCGAGTGACCTCGACACGGCGGACGTAGACTTCGTGGCGCGATTCGCCGTCGAAACGAATCCCGACTCCCCGTTCGTTGGCGAAGTCGGCCAGTGAGTTGATTGCTTCCGTGACGCACGATTCGAGCGAGACGACCTCTTTTGCTTCCTGGTTCCGCCGTCCAATCACGAATCCGTACAGCGATTCGAGCGGCGTATCGACGGCCGCGATCGCCTCGCGGGCGATGCTCAGCGTTGCGAGGCCCGTCAGTACCCCGATTCGCTCGGCGGCGAGAATCATCGGCCGGTATGCGTCGCGAGCCACCGTATTCGGGCGGATGCGTTTGCAGATGGCCAGCACACGCGCCGCTCCGTCGATCCATGTAGCACGCCAGTGCGCTTTGTTACGCGTGCGGTAGGCGTTCATGACACCGACTGCCCGCAGTAGGTCCTCGCGATCCTTCTTCTCGAGAGCGACGGCGTGGGTGACGTTCGCCGTCGTGGTCACGAAACGATCCACCGCGACCGATAGCTCATGCAACGGAGGTCGAATTTCCTCCTCTAGCTCATCCGCTGTCTGTGGCCGCACCGTCGTGTTGGGCGCGCCTGCCAGGATGTCGGCCACCGATGAAATGTTGTGTTTGAGCTGTGTAAGCGTGTGCCTGAAGGTGTGAAGGACGGCGCCGATATCGTTCGTGAGGGCGGTGATGCGGTCGCGCATTTCCACCTCTTCCGTGATGTCGCGTATTGCGCCGGTTCTGCCGACAATGACCTCGCCATCGGTCTGAGGCCGCGCGTTGACTTCGATCGTTTTGACGGCGCCGTGCGCTGTCCGGATCCTGAAGTGCTCGCCCAGGACCGTGCCGCCGCGGGCCGCTGCTTCCTTGAGCTTTTCCATCAGAGCGGCGGTCTCCTGCGGTGAAAAATGAAAGTCGCGTAGATCTTGCCGGAGCATCGCGGCCCGTGACGGCAGATCGAAAATCCGCGCGAATTCTTCGTTGCAGTCGACCACGAGATCTTTGTCGTCGACTGCGTGCACGATGTAAAAGCCGACGGGGATATCCTGCGACAGCCGCTCGTATTGTTCTTCGACCGTTCTGTCTTCGATCACGCCGGCGCGACCGGCGTAGTTGTCATGCCGGTCGAAAAACGCGACCGCGGTGACGTACGCTGCGAACATCTGGCCGTTCTTCCTCCGAAGCTTCACCTTCCGTTTGTTGATTTCCCGCTGCTGCAGAATCTCCTCGGTGACCTTGGCGGCTTCGTTCGCATCGGCATAAAAATCGGTCGCCGGTCGTCCGATGATGTCGTCCGCGCTCGCGTAACCGTGCAGGTTGGCAAAACCGAGGTTCGCCTGAGTGACCCGATCGTGGTTGTCGAGCCGGTAAACGCCGGCGGGAAGGTGTGCATCGAAAACGCTGTGGTACTGAGCCTCCTCCGTGACTTCGACGAGGACGCCGAAATAGCCGAGAAACTCGCCGCGCTCATTTTCGACGGGGTTGCAGGACATCTGCACCTGGATGTTTCGGTCTCCCGACGTGAAGGTGACGATCTCTTTGATCAGCTCACCCTGGCGGCGGACTTTGTCGACCAGTGCGGCGCGGTGAGGGCGGTCAGCGTAGAAGTCTCCGATGTTGTAATCGCTGACCTCGCTTTGTGACATCGCGAACAATCGCCGTAGACGGTCGTTCGCGTAGAGGAAGCGACCGCCTTCATCGACAAGGTAGACAGGCACCGGCAAGAGGCCGGCGATTTGTTCGATCTGCTCGCGAACTGTCATGTGGGAACCCGGCCGCATATTTTACATTCGGGCGTACTTCCTGAGAGGAATGCGTGAGCGCCGACTTAGAATCGTGATTCGGTGACCGCATCCCTATCCGCGTCCGCCCTTCCCTGGGCCGTGATCGCGATCGTTCTGATCGTGCTGGCGATCGTCGTCTTTCGACGGCAGCGAGCGTCGCGGGTCGCGGTGCTTTTCTGCGCGATGATCGTGCTCGTCGCGGTTTGGTTCGGCGGGTTCGCGGTGATGTTCGGGAGCGGGAGCACGGCGGCGGCGAGGATCGCGATCGCTGGAGTCGCGTTGCTGCCGGCCGCGATCTACGACTTCACGGCGACGGCGCTTCGGATCGGGCGGCGGCGGGAAACGGCGATCAAGGCGATCTGGGGGACGAGCGTCGTCTTCGCGGGCCTGGCGCTCGGCACCCGGGCGATCGTGAGCGCGTTAACGCTGCACCCGTGGGGCTACTACCCGATCGCCGGAAGGCTGCTTCCTCTCTTTCTCGTCTTCTTTGCCGGCGTGCTCATCGCGCAACTCGTGGAAGGCATCAAAGAGTGGCGACGAGAGGCCGACAAGAAACGACAGAAGCGGATCGAGCGGCTGCTGCTTGCGTTCGCCGTCGTCTACATCGCCAGCGTCGACTTCGCGCCGATGTTCGGCCTCGACATGCGGCCGATCGGGTACATCCCCGTGCTGGCCTTCATGCTGATCGCGTGGACGAGCATCCTGCATCACCGCCTTCCGCCGATCACGGCGGCGCGGGCGGCGCGGGAGATCCTCGACACGATGGCGGATGCGCTCTTCGTCATCGATGCGGACGGGCGCATTCGCGTCGTCAACGGCGCGGTGACGCACCTCCTCGGCTTCAAAGACGCCGACCTCCTCGGCCGCTCGATCGACACGTTGGAGGTGATGCACGGTGAGCAGACGATCTCGCGGACGCTGAAAGACCTCGCGCGCAAGACCGCGATCCGCGATCAGGAGCGGTTGCTCCGGCAGAAGAACAGCGACGAGCCGATCGCGGTGAGCATCTCGATCTCGCCGGTGACCGACGGCGACGTGCAGCAGGGCGCGGTCGTCATCGCCCGCGACATCCGCGAGCGGAAGGAGGCCGAGGCGGAGATCCACGACGCGATCCGGCGGCTCGAGCAGAGCAACCGCGAGCTCGAGGACTTCGCGTACGTCGCGTCGCATGACCTTCAGGAACCACTGCGAAAAATCCAGGCCTTCGGCGACCGGCTGCAAGCGAAGTACGCTCCGGAGCTGCCGGAGCAGGCGCGGGACTACATCGGCCGGATGCAGTCCGCCGCGAAGCGGATGCAGGTCTTGATCAACGACCTGCTCGCGTTCTCGCGCGTCACGACGAAGGCGCAGCCTTTCGTCCCCGTCGACCTCGAGCACATCGCGCGAGAGGTGGCGCACGATCTCGAGATCCGCACCCATGAACTGGGAGCACATGTCGAGATCGGAACCTTGCCGGCGATCGACGCCGATCCGCTGCAGATGCGCCAGCTCCTCCAGAACCTCATCTCGAACGCGCTGAAGTTCCATCGCGAAGGTGTGCCGCCGCTCGTGAGCGTGAACGGCACGGTGGAGGGCGATCGCGCGCAAATCGTGGTCGTCGACAACGGCATCGGCTTCGAGGAGAAGTACGGGGAACGAATTTTTACGATGTTTGAACGCCTGCACGGACGCGGGACTTACGAAGGGACGGGCATTGGACTGGCGATTTGTCGCAAAATCGTCGAGCGTCACGGCGGTGAGGTCGTGGCGCACAGCGCTCCGGGGGTCGGATCGACATTTACGGTGACGCTGCCGCTGCATCATTCCCACGAGCACCACCACGAAAAGGAGACCGTGCATGCCTAACGGTGGAAAACCGATCGTCATCCTTCTGGCCGACGATGACGAAGAAGACCGCATGCTGGCGAAGGACGCGCTCGCGGAGAGCCGGGTCGTCAACGACCTTCGCTGCGTCGAGGACGGCGACGAGCTGCTCGACTACCTTTACCGCCGCAACAAATACGCGGGCGACCCCGCGCCGCCTCCGGGTCTGATCCTCCTCGACCTGAACATGCCCCGGAAGGACGGCCGTGAGGCGCTCCGCGAGATCAAGGCCGATCCCGACCTGCGCCGCATCCCGATCATCGTCCTCACGACGTCGAAGGCCGAGGAGGACATTTACCGCACCTACGACCTCGGGGCGAACTCATTCATCACGAAACCGGTTACATTTGAGGGGCTCGTTTCCGTCATGCGGGATATCGGGCGTTACTGGATCGAGATCGTGGAGCTCCCACCCGAACACATTGCCTGACCGCGACCGCAGACCCATCCGAGTCCTCCTCGTCGAAGACGACGAGGACGATTTCGTGCTCACGCGCGACCTCCTCTCGGAGAGCCGCCGCACGGAGTTCGTCGTCGACTGGGTCGGCTCGTTCGACGACGCGCTGACCTCGATCGCGCACGAGCGCCACGACGTCATCCTCGTCGACTACCGCCTCGGCGAGCAGGACGGCATCGAGCTCATTCGCCAGGCGCGCAGCATGGACATCGACGCGCCGCTGATCCTGCTCACCGGGCAGGGCGACGGCGACATCGACCTGCTCGCGATGCGCGCCGGCGCCGCCGACTACCTGGTCAAGGGACAGATCGACGCGCCGCTCCTCGAGCGCTCGATCCGCTACTCGCTCGAGCAGAGCCGCACCCTTCACGCGCTGCGGGAGAGCGAGGAGCGCTACGCCCTCTCCGCGCGCGGCGCGAACGACGGGCTGTGGGTCTGGGACCTGCGCGAGGACGACGTCTACTATTCGCCGCGGTGGAAGGCGATGCTGGGCTATTCGGAAGATGAGATCGGGAACGATCCGGACGACTGGTTCTCGCGCGTTCATCCGGACGACGTGACGCTACTGCGCGCCACGATCGACCGCCACCTGCGCGGCGACACGCCGCACTTCGAGCACGAGCACCGGATGCGCGAGTGGGACGGCAACTTCCGGTGGATGCTGACGCGCGGCCTCGCCATCCGCGACGCGAACGGCGTCGCCACCCGCATCGCCGGATCGCAGACCGACATCACCGAGCGGAAGCTCGCGGTCGAGCGGCTGATGCACGACGCGTTTCACGATGGCCTCACCGGATTGCCGAACCGCGCGCTCTTCATGGATCGCCTGCAGCGCGCGATGGAGATGCGGCGCCGCCATGACGCGCTCTTCGCGGTCCTCTTCCTCGACCTCGATCGCTTCAAGGTCGTGAACGACTCCCTCGGGCACACGTTCGGCGACGAGTTGCTGGGCGGCGTGGCCCAGCGCCTCACGTCGATGCTCCGCGCCAGCGACACGGTCGCGCGCCTCGGCGGCGACGAGTTCGCGATGCTCATCGAGAACATCGACCGCGATACCGACGCGGTGCGCGCCGCGCAGCGCGTGCAGGACGCGCTCGCCGAGCCTTTCCGGATCGGCGCGCATGACATCTACACGACCGTCAGCATCGGCATTGCGCTCAGCAGCAGCGGGCACACTCGCCCCGAGGACGTGCTGCGCGACGCCGACATCGCGATGTACCGCGCGAAGGCGCGCGGCAAGGCACGGCACGAAGTGTTCGACACCGCGATGCACGATCGGGCCGTGAAGCTGATGGAGTTCGAGACCGATCTGCGGCGTGCGATCGATCGCGGGGAGCTGCGGGTCTGCTACCAGCCGATCATCGAGATGGCGACCGGGAAGCTCGCCGGGTTCGAGGCGCTCGTACGCTGGCAGCGCGGCGACACGCTCATCGGCGCCGAAGAGATCATTCCGGTCGCGGAGGAGACGGGGCTGATCGTGCCGATCGGCGAGTGGGTGCTCCGCGACGCGCTGCGGCAGCTCGCGTCGTGGAACAACGGCGTCGACATGCACGTGAATCTCTCGCCGAAGCAGTTGCTGCAGCCGAACGTGATCGACAGGATCGCCGGAGCGCTCGCGGACCACAGCGTCGCCGCGCAACGGCTGCACCTCGAGGTCACGGAGTCGGTGCTGATCGACAACGCCGAGGCGGCCGGCGAGTTGCTGCGCGAGCTGCGGGCGATCGACGTGCGCCTGAGCCTCGACGACTTCGGCACCGGCTATTCGTCACTCAGCTCGTTGCGGCAGTTCCCGTTCGACATGTTGAAGATCGACCGCTCGTTCCTGCTCGACGCCGACTCCCGCCGCAGCGACGAGATCGTCCGAACGGTCTCCGCCCTCGCCCGCAGCCTCGGCATGTCGGTGACGGTGGAAGGGCTCGAGACGCAGGACCAGGTCGACCGGATGCGCACCCTCGGCGTCGACTACGCGCAGGGCTTCTACTACGCGCGGCCGCTGGATGCACTCGCGGCCACGGCGTTGGTCCACGCGTAGCTGCCGCGCCGTATTTCCCTATCCACCTCTCTGGCGTTCTTATACTGGCGACATGCTTCGATTCGCCGCCGTTCTGTTTCTCGCCACTTTCGCCGCGCATGCCGGCGAGTGCGACCTCGCGACGTTCGGTATCGAAGTGACCAACCTCTCGCGTGCCTCGCGCCACCGGTCGGGCATTCCGGACGACACCTACGGCGTCGTCGTGACCGAGGTGCTGCCAGACAGTCCCGCCGCAGCCGCGGGTATCGTCGCCGGCGATGCGATCGTCGCGCTCGACGGGCAGCCGGTGCACGACTACTTCACGTACTTCAACGCTCTCGCCGCGACGGCGTGCGACGCGGCCGCGAAGGTCGAGGTCGTCCATCGCGATCAGCACCGCGTGCAGTTGATGAAACCGGTCGACGCGGCGAAGTTCTATAAGGCCGCGTGCGACGGCGGCCGCGCCACCGGATGCTTCCGAGTTGCTTGGCTCCTCGCCGGCGGAAGCGGCGGCCTCCAGCGCGACCGCGACACCGCGAAGAAGATGCTGCGCGACGCTTGCGGGCGCGGCTCCGCCGCTGCATGCCTATACCTTGTGGCGGACACATTCATCACCGATGACGCTGAACGCCGTCGGTTGCTCGAGCGCGGCTGCAACGGGAACGACGGCACCGCATGCACCGACCTCGCGTTCCTCTACTCGACGGGCACGGGCGGCGTGGTGCGCGACGACACAAAGGCAACGCCGATCTTCGTCAAAGGGTGCGACGGCGGCGATCCGAGCGGCTGCTACAACGTCGGATTGATGTACGAGAACGCCCGCGGCGTGAAGCCCGACTACGCCGTCGCGCTCGCGGCGTATCGCGACGGCTGCGAAGGCGGTTTTCCGAAGGCGTGCCTCGGCGTCGGGCTGTTCTACGACAACGGATACGGCGTGGAAAAATCAGACGAGCGTGCGGCCTACTACTATCGCCGCGCGTGCGACGGCGGAACGACCGCCGGCCCGGTCGCCGCCGCATGCGTCGATTTCGCCGAGGTGCTGCAAATCGGCCGCGGCGTCCCGAAGGACCAGGCGCGGTCGTTCGAATTGCTGAAGAAAGTTTGCGATATGGCTCCCGATCCGGACGACAGTGACTCCGCCGCGGAGATCGTCCGCGGCTGCGCCGTCCTCGGCGCCGCTTACCTCGACGGCCTGGGCGTGGATCCGGACGTCGATCGCGCCATCGAGCTCTCGAAGCACGCATGCGACGCCGGTAACGCGATGGGTTGTTACAACCTCGGTGTCATCTACGGCAACGGCGAGAAGATCGAGCGCGACGACGAGAAAGCCGCCCGCTACTTCCGCCGCGCGTGCGACGCCGACGATTCGGCCAGTTGTTTCGAGCTCGGGCTCAAGACGGCGGACGGACATGGCGTCGATCAGAGCGAAGAGGCTGCTGCCGCGCTGTATGACAAGGCGTGCGCCGGCGACGAGCCGCGCGGCTGCACCAATCTCGGCGACCTGTACAGCCGCGGCGCGGGCGTGCCTCACGACGACGCGAAGGCAATCGCGCTTTTTCGGAAAGCGTGCGACGCCGGTCAGCCCGAGGGGTGCTTCAACCTCGGCAATCACTACGCCGACGGCACCGGCGTCGCCGCCGATGCGAAGCAGGCCGCGGAGCTTTACGCGCGTGCGTGCAAGGCTGGCTTCGCGGCCGCCTGCGAAAAGGGCAGGTGAAGCAGGGCGCCTCCAGCAGGCTTAACGCTGGGCGTTACGCGCAGGGTTTCTACTTCGCGAGCCTGGGCAGAAGCCCTCGCTGCAACCGCGCTGTCCACGCGTAAGTCGTTGATAGTGTGTGGCGTCACGCTGCCGCGTGCCTGATTATCCGTGTCAGCCGGCCTGTTGTTCATGCCAGCCACTCTCTTGTCCGTGTCAGCCGGCCTCCCACGAGTGTCAGCCGGCCTCCCACGAGTGTCAGACAGGCTTCCCACAAGTGTAAGCCGCCGTCCGACGAGTGTCAGACAGGCTTCCCACGAGTGTAAGCCGCCTTCCCACGAGTGTCAGACAGGCTTCCCACGAGTGCAAGCAGCGCCGCCCACGCTGTATGTGCTCAGAACCGGCCCGACTGGTAATCGGCGTACGCCTGCACGATCTCCGGCATCGTGTTCATGACGAACGGCCCTCGTTGTACGACCGGCTCGCCGATCGGTTCTCCGGCGAACAGGACGGCGTGCGTGGCGGTGTTGGCGGTGAGGGTGACGTCGCCCTCCTCGCGCTCGAACCAGGTGACTTGCGTCTCGGACGCGGCTTCAGTGGCGCCGGAGATGATGTAGACGAAGGCGTTGCAGGACGGCGGGAGGTCGATGTTCGCGCTGGCACCGGCAGCTATGTGGATGTCGGCCATCGTGACCGGCACGTGATTGAGCGCGGGGCCGGTGACGCCGTGGACGGTGCCGGAAAAGATGCGGAGCGCGGCGCCGTCTTCATTCACGACCGGCATCTGCGCGCCGCGAAGGTCCTGGTAACGCGGCTCCGTCATCTTCAGCGCGCGCGGCAGGTTGAGCCAGAGCTGCAGCGAGTGCGCGCCGTTCGTCCCCGCCTCCTCGGTGTGGACGACGCCGCGTCCGGCCGTCATCCACTGCGCGTCGCCGGGTTGGAGAACGCCGTGGCCACCATGGTTGTCACGATGCTCGATCTCACCTTCGAGGACGAACGTCACCGTCTCGAATCCGCGGTGCGGGTGATCACCGAACGTCCCCGGCACAAACCAGTCCTCGGCGAGCATCAGAAACGGATCGAACTCCGCCCAGTGTCCCGGCTCGATCACGAGCCGGACCCTGTGCTGCGGGTTCATTCCGGGATGGACTTGCGTGTCGACGACGCGGCGGATGCTTCGAGAAGGCATCTTGATTGAGCGAGCTTACCTCCGTGTCATCCCGAGCGTAGCGAGGGACCTGGGGGGCGGGCGGCGCGCCGCACTCCCACCCAGGTTCCTCGCTACGCTCGGAATGACACCGGGCCACCGCTCGATATGAGAGCCGCTATCACTCGGCGCGGATGACGTCGCGGTACACCAGCGCGCTCCGCTTAAATGTGCGCTTCTGCGTCGCGAAGTCGACGTGGATGATGCCGAAGCGTTTGGTGTAGCCGAGGGACCATTCGAGGTTGTCGAGGAGCGACCAGACGAAGTAGCCCCGGACGTCGACGCCTTGTTCGATCGCGTGGGAGAGGGCGGCGAGGTGCTCGCGCAGATAGAAAACGCGGAGCGGGTCTTCGACGGGATCGCTGATCGCTGTGGGAGCGTCGTAGAAGGCCGCGCCGTTTTCCGTGATGTAGAGCGGCATGGCGCCGTAGCTGTTGCGGAACCAGACGAGGATGTCGGTGAGGCCTTGCGGGAAGACTTCCCAGCCGACTTCGGTGTAGATCGCCGGCTTCGGTTCCAGGCGCTTCGCGCGTTCGATCATCACTGACGGGTCGGACTGCGTGACGGCGCGCTTGTAGTAATTGATCCCGACGAAGTCCAGCGGCTGCGCGATCGTGTCGAAATCGCCTGGCGGGAAGTCGGGCCACGCCTCGCCGAACATCTCCGGGAACTCCTGCGGATACGAGCGGAGGAAGATCGGATCCAGGTAATGGCGGTTCATGTATGCGTCGGCGCGCTCGTTCGCCGCCTTGTCCGCGGCGCCTTCCGACGCCGGGTACTTCGGCTCGAGGTTGACGACGATTCCGATCTGATGTTGTCCGGCGGCGCGATACGCCTGCACGGTGCGGCCATGCGCGCGCAGAAGGTTGTGCGATGCGATCGGCGCCTCGAAGAGGTTACGGTGTCCCGGCGCGAGCGCGCCGTGGAGGTATCCGCCGTCGACGACGACCCACGGCTCGTTGAGCGTCGCCCAGAACTCGACGCGATCGTCGAGCGCGCTGAAGACGACGTTTGCGTACTCGGCAAACCAGTCGGCGACGTCGCGGTTGAGCCAGCCACCGCGGTCGTCGAGAGCGGCGGGGAGGTCCCAGTGATAGAGCGTCGCCATCGGACGGATGCCGGCCTTCTGCAGCTCGTCGACGAGGCGTTTGTAGAAATCGAGTCCGGCCTCGTTCACACGTCCTGTGCCGTCCGGAAGGACGCGGCTCCAGGAGATGCTGAAGCGGTACGCGCCGAGGCCGAGCTCGCGCATGAGGGAGACGTCTTCGGCGTAGCGGTGGTAGTGATCGCAGGCGAGGTCGCCGGTGTCGCCGTTCACCATGCGGCCGGGAGTGTGACTGAACCGGTGCCAGATGCTCGGCGCCGCGCCATCGGCGAGCGGCGAGCCCTCGACCTGGTAGGCCGCCGTAGCGGCGCCCCAGAGAAATCCCTTCGGGAATCGCAACTCAGTCATTCCATCTCCGGCGTTGACATTGACGTTGACAGGGGGCTTTGTTGGGCGTAGCGTACCGCAAAATGTAAACGGTTACATTCGGGGTAGGCAATAGCCGACTTTTGATGGCGAGACAGCACGAACCGCTCCGATACCGGCGCCGCCGCGGCGCGGCCGTGACCATTCACGACGTCGCCGCCCGAGCGGGCGTCTCCGTCGCGACCGTCTCGCGCGTGCTGAACGGGAAAGAGCTGGTGCGCGAAGAGACGTCGCGGCAGGTGCTGGAGGTTGCAAAAAGCCTGCGCTATGTTCCGAACGTGGCGGCGCGGACGCTGAGCATCCGGCGCTCGCAGACGATCGGAATCGTGCTCCCCGAGGTGCATGGAGAGTTTTTCTCGGAAGTCATTCGCGGCATCGATCTCGCGGCGCGCGTGGCGGGGTACCACATCCTCGTCTCGGGCTCGCACAGCGACGCGAACGAGATGATCGACGTGCTGGACGCGATGCGCGGACGCGTCGACGGCCTGGTCGTGATGGCGCCGGACCTGACGCTCACGGCGTATCGCGAGCAGCTCGCGCACAAGCTGCCGATGGTGCTGCTCAACTCCGACGACGAGCGGCACCCGACGATCACGATCGACAACTACGGCGGCGCGCGGACGATGATGAAGCACCTCGCGTCGCTCGGGCACAAGCGGATCGCGTTCATCAAGGGACCGGAGCAGAACGCCGACGCGCGCGAGCGGCTGCGTGGGTACCGCCACGTGATGCGCACTTTGGGCGGGGCGTCGCGCGAGCTCGAGTTCGACGGCGATTTCACGGAACGCGCCGGCTACGAGGCGGTGAAGCCGATCGTGGCGCTCCGTCCGCGGCCGACCGCGATCTTCGCGGCGAACGACTCGATGGCCGTCGGCGCGCTGGCGGCGTTCGCGGAAGCGGGCATGGACGTTCCGCGCGAGATGTCGCTGGCCGGCTTTGACGACATCCCGATCGCGCACTACGTCAACCCGCCGCTGACGACGATCGGCGTCGATATCGCCGAGCTCGGCCGCCGCGCGTTCGCGGTGCTCGCCGACGCGATGGACAAGGGAAGCAACACCAGACGCGAAGAATGCATCGGCACGACGCTCGTCGTGCGCAAGTCGTGTGCAGTTTCGAATTCCGGGACTTATAAAACGCGAAGCCGCAAAAAAGGAGAGGGCCAATGAGGAGAACGGCGAGAACGGTTCAATTGGTGTGTATCGCGCTACTGGCCGGGTTGGTCGCCACGGCCGCGCTTGCGCAGTCGACGACGGCGACGATTCGAGGGAAGGTGACGAACGAGCGCGGCAGCACGCTGCCGAACGCCGAGATCAACGCGGTCAACACGTCGACCGGGTTCGTTCATACGGTGAAGGCCGACGGAAACGGCTCGTTCAATCTCTCCGGCCTCGCGCCCGGTGAGTACAACATCGTCGTCGCGGCGCCGGCTTACGAGGCGAGATCGGAGACGGTACGGGTCCTCCTCGGACAGAACCTCGATATGAACTTCATGCTGTCGCCGACCGCGGTGATCAATGAATCGATCACCGTCGTCGGTAATCAGATGGTCGAAACGAAGACGCCCGAGATCGCGACCAACATTACCCAGCAGCAGATCGAAAATCTGCCGCAGGACGATCGCAACTTCCTCAACTTCGCGGGACTGGCGCCGGGGATTCGCATCTCGGTCGACCCGCAGCGGAAAACGTTCGCCGGCGACGCTCAGGATCCGGAGCGGACGAATGTCTTCATCGACGGCGTGAGCACCAAGAATGACGTTCTGCAGGGCGGCACGTCGGGGCAGGACTCGAGCCGCGGCAATCCGTTCCCGCAGAGCGCGGTGCAGGAGTTCCGCGTGATCTCGCAGAACTACAGCGCGCAATACGATCACGCCTCGAGCGCGATCATCACCGCCGTGACGAAGTCCGGCGGCAACGCTTTCACCGGCCAGGCGTTCACGTATTACCAGCCGAAGAACTGGGTTGCTCCGACGGAAAAGAATTTCCAGTTCTCCACGGTGACGACGAATTCCACCTACCACCGTTATCAGCCGGGGATCAGCCTCGGCGGCCCGATTCAGAAAGACAAGATGAATTTCTTCGTTGCTTACGAAGGCGACGACGAGCACGCGACGAAGCCGGTGACGGTCACGATCCCGCAGTACGTGAGCCAGTTCCAGCAGTTCATCGGCACGTTCCCGGCGCCGTTCAAGGAGACGCTCTTGTTCGGGAAACTGAGCTGGCAGTTGTCGGGCAATCAGCTCGTCGACTTCAGCAGCAATTACCGGCGCGAGCACGAAACGCGCGACTTTGGGAACCAGGACTCTTTCCAGGCGGGGACGGACCTCCGCAATTGGGTGTACGGCGGGACGGTCCGCCATCAGTGGAACAACAGCAACGCGCTCAATGAAGCGTCGATCTCGCTGCAGAAGTACGGCTGGAACCCGACGCCGCTCAATCCGAACCTTGTCGGCAAACGCTACTTCACGCCGACATTCACGACGATCATCCGTACCGGCGGCAACAGCACGACACAGAACTTCGACCAGCGCCGCCTGGAGCTACGCGACAACTACAACTTCGCGCCCGCGACGATGCACGGCACGCACAACTTCCAAGTCGGCGGCAACATCGACTTCATGCACTACAACGTCAACAAGAGCCAGAACGGCAATCCGGAGTTCAAGTTCCTGCCGGACGCGAACGGCGCATTCAGCGACATTCCGTTCGAAGCCGATTTCGGTATCGGCAATCCGTTCCTGTCGGTCAGCAACAACGAGTACGGCATCTACGGCCAGGACAACTGGCAGGTGAATCCGCACCTTCAGTTGAACCTCGGGGTGCGGTGGGACTACGAGACCCACATGCTCGACGAGAACTACGTAACGCCGGCAAACATCGTGGCCGGCCTCAAAGGAAAGTCGTTCCCGTTCGATAACCGGACGATCACGATTCCCGACGAGTACTTCTCCACCGGCAGCGAACGCAAGCCGTACAAGAGTGAGTACCAGCCGCGGCTCGGTTTCTCGTACGACATTTTCGGCAACAGCAAGTCGGTGGTGTTCGGCGGATGGGGCAAGTATTACGATCGCCTTTTCCTGAACTCGACGCTCGATGAGCGCTTCCGCCTGCAGTTCCCTGTGTATCGTTTCGAGTTCTCACCGAACGGGGCGCCGGGGACGGTCAAGTGGGATCCGTCGTACTTTACGATCGCCGGCCTTCAGCAACTGGTCGCGCAGGGCGCAGCGCATCCCGAGGTTTATCTCCTCAGCAACAACACGAAGCCGCCGTACTCGAATCAGTACAACGTCGGGTATCGCCAGGCACTCGGAGAATGGCTCGGTTCGGCCAGCTACAGCGCCGTTCGCGGCAAGCGGGGCATCACATATGTCTCCGCGGCTGGCACCTGCTGCGGGGCTTTCGTTCCCGGTTTCGGCAACATCATCATCAACGACCCGGTGGGAAAGAGCTACTGGTACGACGCCGAGACGCTCACGCTCGACCGGCCGTTCACGACCACGGGTCCGCTGCACTGGAGCGCGCGTTTCCTCTACACGCACGCGCGGTCGCTGCAGAACGGCAACGATCTGTTCAGCCTCGACCTCCCCAGCGCCGCGGATTACGCACGCCACCCGGTTGCCGGTACGGAACCGAATCACTTCGTGGCGAGCGGCATCATCGGTCTTCCCTGGGACATCCGGTTCAGCACGACGCTGACATACGGCTCCGGTGGCGCCGCTCCGGTCTCCGACTTCTCGCTCGGCTTCGACCTCCCCAGCCGGCTGAAGACGGGGGTCATCAACCGCGCGGTGTATCCCCCGGGGCATTACAAGAATGCCGATTTCGCGCTGCAGAAGGACTTTGCTGCGTACGGCAGGAGCCGCGTCACCGGCATCGTCCAGGTGTTCAACGCCTTCAACAACACCAACTATGGATGCCTCTCGACGTTCCAGGCGCCGGATACGAAGCCTGCGGACATCGGGGTGCCGAATTGCGTCGTGTCGCTCGGGAGGCGCGAGCAAGTCGGGGTCAAGGTCAGCTTCTAATGTGTCTGTGGGGCCGGCGCTCAGCCGGCCCCGCAATTTCTATGCGCCGCATCCTCGCGCTGTTCGCCATCGCGATCCTCTCCTGCGCGAGTACACGCCGTGCTGTGCCGAGTACGGATGACGTGCTGCTCGATGACGTCGAACGGCGGAGCTTCCATTACTTCTGGGATCTCGCCGACCCGAACACCTTCCTGATCCCCGACCGCGCGCCGACGCCGTCGTTTTCGTCGATCGCCGCGGTCGGCTTCGGGCTGACGGCATACGGCATCGGCGCGGAGCGCGGCTACGTCACACGCGACCAGGCGGCGCAGCGAACGCTCTCGACGCTGCAGTCACTCCTCGCGATGAAGCAGGGCGATACGCCGCGCGGCGTGTCAGGCAACCACGGTTTCTTCTACCACTTCCTCGACATGAAGACGACCGAGCGCTTCGAGACGGTGGAGCTGTCGACGGTCGACACCTCGCTCCTCCTCGCCGGTGCGCTCTTCGCGCAGTCGTATTTCGATCGCGACACTCCGACCGAGGCGGCGATCCGGAATGCGGTTGAACAGCTGTATGCGCGCGTCGACTGGCCGTGGGAGGAGGTACGCGCGAACGCGATCAGTATGGGCTGGACGCCGGAGGAGGGGTTTCACACTTACGACTGGCGCGGCTACAACGAGGCGATGATCGTGATCGTCCTCGCGCTCGGGTCGCCGACGCATCCGGTCGATCCGGCGGCGTGGGCGGAGTATCACAAGACCGATCGATGGGGGACGTTCTACGGCCAGAACCACATCCTCTTCGCGCCGCTGTTCGGCCATCAGTACTCCGAGATCTGGATCGACTTCCGCGGCATCCAGGACGCGCAGATGCGCGCGCACGGGATGGATTACTTCGAGAACTCGCGGCGCGCCACGCTCGCACAGCACGCGTACGCGATCGAGAATCCAGGCCAGTGGCGCGACTACGGCGGGAACATCTGGGGCCTGTCCGCCTGCGACGGTCCGATGGACGCGACGGTGACGATCGACGGCCGCGCGCGGACGTTCCACTCGTACACGGCGCGCGGCGCCACTGAGAACGACATCCGCGACGATGGGACGATCGCGCCGACCGCCGCCGCGTCATCGATCGCGTTCACGCCGGAGATCTCGATTCCGGCCATCCGCGAGATGAGCCGCCGCTACGGCACCAATCTCTACTCGACCTATGGCTTCCTCGATGCCTTCAATCCGACGCTCCGGACGGCGGACCAGCTCAAACACGGCCGCGTCGATCCCGTGATGGGATGGTTCGACGTCGACTATCTCGGCATCGACGAGGGACCGATCGTCGCGATGATCGAAAACTATCGCAGCGGGCTGGTTTGGAAGACGATGCGGAAGAACGCGCATGTCGTGGCGGGGCTGAAGAAGGCGGGGTTTACTGGCGGATGGCTGCCGTGAGCGCAGTGCGCAGAGCGCAGAGCGCAGGCGTAGCCATGTTCCTTCTGCTCTCTGCGCTCTGCGCTCTGCCTTCTTGTGCAGAGCACTCGCGCGACCGCCGCGAAACCCTCGAGTTCTGGGGCCTCGGCCGAGAAGGAGAAGTCGTCGCTGATCTGATCCCTGAGTTCGAGCGGCGCAATCCGAACATTCACGTCATCGTCCAGCAGATTCCCTGGACGGCGGCGCACGAGAAGCTGCTGACGGCGCACGTCGGTGAGGCGACGCCCGATGCGGCGCAGATGGGGAACACCTGGATCCCGGAGTTCGTGGCGATGAAGGCGCTGGCGGATGTCGGTCCGTTCACCGGCGGCGTCATCGATCCGCACGACTACTTCGCCGGGGTCTGGGGGACGAACGTCGTCGACGGGACGCTGTACGGCATCCCGTGGTACGTCGACACGCGCCTCATCTTCTACCGCAGCGACGTCCTCGCCGCCGTCGGTTATCCGAAGGGGCCGAAGACTTGGGCGGAGTGGGTCACGGCGATGGAGCGGATCAAGGCGCGGAAGCTCTGCCCCTGGGGGATCCTGCTGCCGACGAATGAATTCGAGCCGATCGAGGTGCTGGCGCTCTCGAATCACTCGACGCTGCTCAATGCTGATGGAACGCGTGGTGCGTTCGAGCAGCCGGCGTTCGCGCAGGCGTTCTCTTTCTACGCCGAGATGTTCCGGCGCGGGTGGGCGCCGGCGAAGAGCAACACCGAGATCTCGAACCTCTATCAGCAGTTCGCGCAGGGCGACTTCGCGATGTACATCAGCGGTCCGTGGAACGTCGGTGAGTTCAAGCGCCGCCTCCCGCCGGAGATGCAGGACAAGTGGGCCACCTGTGCGCTGCCGGCGCGCGATGCGAGCGAGCCGGAGGGGATCTCGATGGCGGGCGGGGCGAGCATCGTCGTGTTCAAGGCGAGCAAGCACGTTGCCGCGGCGCGAAAGCTGATCGAGTTTCTCTCCGAGCCGGCGCAGCAGGTCCGCTTTTTCCAGCTCACGGGTGATCTTCCGGCGCGGCGCAGCGCGTGGCACTCGAAGGATCTCGAAGCCGATCCGCATCTGCCGGCGTTCCTGGCGCAGCTCGAGCGGGTCGCGCCGTTGCCGCGCGTTCCGGAGTGGGAGCAGATCGCGACGCAGATCTTCGACCGCGGCGAAGCGGTTGCCCGCGGCACCGTCCCGGTGCCGACGGCGCTGCGGCAGCTCGACGCGAAGGCCGATGAGCTGCTCGAGAAGCGGCGCTGGATGATCGCGCACGCCGAGGCGGGAAGATGAGTGCAGAGGCGCGGGCGGCGATGTTGTTTCTCGCGCCGGCGCTGTTGCTCATCTTTCTCTTCTTCTTCGCGCCGGTCGTCGCCGGATTCGCGCTGAGCCTCACCGACTTCGATCTCTACTCGATCGGAGACATTCACAACCTCCGCTTTGTGGGGCTGCACAACTACCGCGAGCTGACGGGGAGCAGCATCTTCTGGCAGGCGTTCTTCAACACGCTGCTCTTCGCCGCCGCGGGTGGTCCGCTGACGGTACTCGGGTCGCTCGTGTCCGCGCTGCTGGTGAACGCGAAGCTGACGCGCTGGAAGGCGATGTTCCGGACCATCTACTTCGCGCCGGTGGTCACGACGCTGGTCGCGGTGTCGATCGTCTTCAAGTACCTCTACCACCCGCGATTCGGCGTGATCAATCGCGCGTTGAGCGTGGTCGGTGTACCCGCGATCGACTGGCTCGGCGACCCGCACTGGGCTCTCTTCTCGATCATCATCCTCGCGATCTGGCGGCAGTTCGGCTACTCGATGATCATTTTCATTGCCGGCCTGCAGACGATTTCCGACGAGCTGTACGAGGCGGCGCGTATCGACGGCGCCGGACCGTGGCGCCAGTTCCGCCACGTGACGCTGCCGATGCTCGCGCCGACGTTCCTCTTCGTCGGCATCGTCACGGCGATCGGCTACCTGCAGCTCTTCGCGGAACCGTACGTCATGACGCAGGGCGGACCGCTGAATCACACACTCTCCGCCGTCATGCTGATGTACCAACAGGGCTTCAAGTTCTGGCGGATGGGATACGCCGCGGCGGTGGCGTTCGTGCTCTTTCTCGTCGTCGGATCGGCGACGTTGGTGCAGTTGCGCTTTCAGAGGAGCCGATGAATCGCACGCTGAAATCGTTTCTGCTGCATGCGGCGCTCATTGTCGGAGCGGCGCTGACGCTTTTCCCGCTGTTCTGGATGCTCTCGGCGTCGTTCATGGCGAACGGCGAGGCGACGCAATTCCCGCCGCATCTCATCCCGCACGCCGCCACCCTCGACCAATACCGCCAGCTCTTCACGCGCCTCAACCTCGGGCGCGCCTTCTTCAGCAGCGCGTTCGTGGCGTCGATGGTCACGATCTTCTCGGTGCTGTTCAACTCGATGGCGGGCTACGCCTTCGCGAAGCTGCGATTCGGCGGCCGCGATCGGATCTTCGGCCTCCTCCTCGCGGCACTCGTCATTCCACCGCAGGTCGGGATGCTGCCCTTGTTCCTGCTGATGAAGCAGCTGCACCTCGTGAACAGTTACTGGGGAGCGATCATCCCGTCGCTGGCGACGGTGTTCGGCGTCTTCCTGATCCGCCAGTTCATGCTCGACGTCCCGCAGGAACTGCTCGAGGCGGCGCGACTCGACGGTGCGAGCGAGCTGCGGATCTACTGGTCGGTCGTGCTCCCGCTCGCGCGGCCGATCCTCGCGACGCTCGCCACGTTCATGTTCATGTCGACCTGGAACGACTTCATGTGGCCGCTGATCATCCTCTCCGATCAGTCGCACTACACGTTGCCGGTCGCGCTCGCGAACCTCTCCGGTGAGCATGTGCAGGATCTGGAGCTGATGATGGCCGGCTCGGTGGTGACGGTGCTTCCCGTGCTGATGCTGTTCGTCTTCCTGCAGCGGTACTACATCGCCGGACTGATGGCGGGCAGCGTCAAGGGGTGATCGCCTTTTCCGTCTCCGCGTCGAATAGGTGGAGTCTCGCGGAGTCCACCGTCATATCGATGGTGTCGCCGGCTCGCGGCGTCGATTGCGGATCGAAGATGGCGGCGATCCGTTCTTCGCCGGCGGTCGCATAGACGATCGACTCGTGGCCGATCGGCTCGACGACGTCGACGGTGGCTTTGATTCCCGGTCCGCGTTTGACGTGCTCAGGGCGGATGCCGAGGAGAATGCGCGTTCCGTTTGCGACGGCACGAGGCAACGGGAGTGAGAACGACGACGTCCGGGCGATGCCCTCTTCGACGGTGGCGCGGATCAGGTTCATCTGCGGCGAGCCGATGAACTGCGCGACGAACGCGTTGGCGGGATGCGCGTAGACGTCGGCCGGCGTGCCGACCTGCTGGATCTGTCCGGCGCGCATGACTGTGATGCGGTGCCCCATCGTCATCGCCTCGACCTGATCGTGCGTCACGTAGACGGAGGTCGTGCCGAGGGTCTGCTGGAGCTTCGTGATCTCGGCGCGGGTCTGGACGCGGAGCTTCGCGTCGAGATTGGAGAGCGGCTCGTCGAAGAGGAAAACCGACGGTTGCCGGACGATGGCGCGGCCGACGGCGACCCGCTGTCGCTGCCCGCCGGAAAGGTCTTTCGGTTTCCGCTCGAGGAGCTGCGAGAGGCCGAGGATCTCGGCGGCGAAATCGACGCGTTTGCGGGTCTCCTCGCGTTCAACGCGGCGCATCCGGAGACCGAACTCGAGGTTCTCGCGGACGCTCATATGGGGATAGAGCGCGTAGCTTTGAAAGACCATCGCGATGTCGCGGTCTTTCGGCGCGACATCGTTCACGACCCGGCCGCCGATGGAGATCGTGCCGTCGCTGATCTCTTCGAGCCCGGCGATCATCCGCAGCGCCGTCGATTTCCCGCAGCCTGATGGCCCGACGAGGACCATCAGCTCGTGATCGTTGATGTGAAGGTTCAGGTTCTCGATGACGCTGACGTCACCGTAGCGCTTCGCGACATCGTCAAACGCAACGTTGGCCATTTGCGTAGATTACTGTACGTGCGAACACTCTGGACGCTACTCGGACTCCTTGGCGCGATCCTGTTTCCGCTCGTCTGCAGTGCAACGACGTTCGGACCGGAAGTCGCGATCGCCGCGCCGGAGTTTGGGCTCGCAGTCGGGGAGCAGGTGGCGTCTTCGCTGGCTTGCAACGACCAATCGTGCCTTGCGGTCTGGTTCGGACTCAGCAATACGGCGGGACTCTACTCGTCCGTCATCGACGCGGATGGAACAGTTCATCCGACGGCTTCGAATCTCCTCCGGAGCGGCTTTCAGGGGAGCTCTTCCCTTGTCTGGACCGGAGATCACTACCTTGCCGTCTGGAACGATGGCGCCACGCGGACGCTCGTGGCGGCGCCTTTGTCGCGCGATGGGCTGCTGACGGGCGCGTTGCAGAGCCTCACGAACTTTCCGGAGAACGTGCCGCCGAACGCCGTCGCGTGGAACGGACGGCACGCTTTAGTAGTGTTCAGTACGCCCGGAGGGCTCCAGGGAACGCTCCTTGACGCGAACGGAAATCTTGTTCGCAGCTTTGCGGTGTCGTCGCAACAAACGAGCGTCTATGCGGTGGCGGCGGCCGGTGCGACGTTCGGGGTGCTCTGGCTGGCCACGACCGCCACGTCGCAGGTCGCCACCGCCTACATGGAACGGTTCGACGACGGCGGCGCTCCGTTGGATGCTCTTCCGATCACGCCAGCGACGAACCTGAAGTTCCTAATGGGGCTCGCGTCGAATGGGTCGCAGTTCGGCGCGGCTCTCGTCGGGTTGGATAGCGGGTCGTTGCAACGCGTACGCATCGACGCAGCAACGGGCGCGGTCGACACTCTTCCCGCGACGTCGTTCATCGTCAACTTTACCCTCGGCGTCTATTGGAGCGGCGATGACTTCGTCGCATACGCGGCGGACGTCAACAACGTCGACACGCAGCAGTTCACGTCGGACGCGGTTCGAGTGCTGGACATTTCGCCGAAGTTCCTCACGGCGCCGCAAATCGTCCAGGGTCCGAGCGGCGCGCTCGCAACCTGGATCGATGGCCGGCCGACCGGAACCGACCAACACCTCCTCGGCGCGCTGCTCGATCGCGACGCGACGACGATCCGGCTGCGGGACCTGGCCGTCGCGCGCTCCGCCGTACCGCAGACGCGGCCCGCACTCGCACCGTCGCCGTCGGGCGCGTTGCTGGTTTGGCAGCTGGACAGGGACGACGAAATCGCGGACACCTATGCAACGCGTCTCGACCGGGCCGGACACCCGATCGATTCGACGCCGATCCTCCTCTCCCATAGCGGCGCAGGCAACGACGGCAGGGCGGTGCTGTGGCTCGGCGACTCCTACCTGGTCGTATTTCCCAGCGCGGTGTCGATGGTCGGGAAGCGGATCTCGCCCTCGGGCGCGGTGCTCGATTCCGATCCCATCGTCTTCGGGAACGGCTACCTCGTGGCTCTGGCGTCGAATGGCGCCACGACGATTCTCGTCATGGTGGATCAGAATTTCACAATCCGCGTGCTTCGCCTGAACGCGGCGGGAACGGTGATGGATAGTCAGACGATCGCACGATCGTCCAGCATCGCATATCTGGCCGCGGCGACGAACGGCGCGGAGTTCGTCATCGCCTGGAGCGAGGATCATAGCGACTTCGAGACGCCCAGGAGTGACATCTACGCCGTCCGCCTGACGGCAAGCGGTGTCCCGATGGACGCTTCGCCGATCGCGATCGCGCACGTCAACTCCATTGACGAGAGCGTCGAGGTCGCATCGGACGGACGCGATTTTCTATTCGCCTACACCGATGTATTCAACGTGAGCATCAAGCGGCTGCTTCGCGAAGGCACCGTCGTCACCGGGATCTTCTTCGCTTCCTCGTCCGCGTCGGAGCCGCGGGTCAACTTCGCCGGCGACCGGTACTTTCTGATGTGGACCGAGCTCGGCGTCGCACGCGCCGCGACCTTGGACAAAACGGGGAATGTCATCGATCCGCCGTCGGTATTTGCGCAAAGCGATTCCGGGTACCAGGTGCAGAAGGCACTCGTCCCCGGCTTGGTGGCGTATTCGCGCGGAGCCGCCGCCGAGGGGGGCATTGCGCAGATGTACACACGGCAGATCGTCTTTCCTCCGATAAGGGGCCGCGCCGTCCGGCACTGACTGGAATTCTTGCCGCTCCGGCCCGCTTTCCCTACACTTGCCGCCCCGGTTTCCGGGCCGCGGACCATTCTTTAACAATCTGCCAGCTCCTTGACTCGGATCGAGATCCGAGTCCGCTAGGCCAGAAGGAGGATTCATGAGGACGTATGAAGTCCTGTTCATCCTTTCTCCGCAAGTAACGGAGGAAGAGGCGACGGCGCTGATCGCCGAGTTCAAGCGCATCGCCGAGTCGACGGGCGCCACGCTCAAGTCGGAAGACGCGTGGGGCCGCCGCCGTCTCGCATATCCCATCCAGAAGTTCAACGAAGGCATCTACCACCTCTTCGTGTTCGAGAGCGGAGCTTCGCTCGCGGAGCTCGACCGCCGCATGAAGAACTCGGATCGCGTGCTGCGTCACATGATCGTGCGCACCGATCTCGATCTGAAGCGCGCCGACAAGCTCGCCAAGCGCAACCCGAAGAAGGAGCGCGTCCGTCCGGCGGCCGCGCCCGTCGCTACGCCGGCTGCCGAAGAGGCGCCGCAGGCGTAAGGAGAGGAGAGAACCATGGCTACAGCACCTGTACCGAGCCCCCGCGGCCGCGGTGACCGCGGTTCGTCCGGCCCCGGCGGCCAGCAAGGCGGAAAGAAGAAGTTCTTCTACCGCCGGAAGCGCGTCTGCAAGTTCTGCGTCGAGAAGATCGAATACATCGACTTCAAGGACATCAAGACGCTCCAGCAGTTCATCCCCGAGCGCGGCAAGATTCTTCCGCGCCGCATCTCGGGCACCTGCGCGCTGCACCAGCGGAAGCTGCAGGCGGCCATCAAGCGCGCCCGCATCGCGGCGCTCCTTCCGTTCACTGCCGACTGATGACCGATACCTCGACGCTGCAGCATGAGCCGATGATGTTCCACGGCCGTCCGTTCGGACGGCTGGCGTGGAGCATTGCCGGCTACGCGTTGCTGCTGTCGTTGATGCTGATCTCGCCGCTGTTCGTCTTCGTGCCGGCGGCGATTTTCCACTGCGCCATCCGGAATGGCCGGGGTGCCACGATCGGCGCGCTCGCCGTTTCGGCACTGGTGGCGTGGATCGTGGCGATCCAGACGGCGCACGCGCCGGGGACGACGCAGTCCGACGTGATGATGGGCTATGCCTACGTCATCGCGCTCGTGCTGGCGGTCGCCCTTCCCGCGCTCCTCGTGCAGCCGCTCGTGGAACGCGGCGAGTCGTTCGGGCGCGTGCTGATGTTCGCCGTCGTGCTGTCGATTCTCGGCCTCACGGCGACCGAAGCGGGCATGCGCGCCGCCGTGAACTTCTCGCCGGGACGCGAGCAGGTTGTACGCGTCGATCAGATGGCGGGGCAGTTCGTCGCCGGTTATCAGAAGAGCGGCGCGCCGCCGGACGTCATCAGCGCGCTCCGCGCGTCGACGAAGCTCGCGGTGCTCTGCGCTTCCGGCTTCCTCCTCGCCGAGATTGCGATGGTCTTCGTCCTCAGCCTCGTGATGTTCGGCCGGCTGCGGGCGTGGAAGCAGTTCGTGGCGCAGCGGGAGGCGAGTTTCGCCCCGCTGTACCTCTTCCGCAACCTGTCGCTGCCGGAGTGGCTGCTGTTCGCGTTCGTGTTCGGCGGCATTGCGCCGCTGACGACCGGCTGGCTGCAGAACTTCTCCGCGAACGTGCTCGCGGTGACGGTCTTTCTCTACTTGTTGCAAGGTCTGGCGATTTTCCGGTGGCTGTTGATCGCCGTCGGCGCCGGTCCCATCGGGACGCTTTTCGCCTGGGGGATGGTGGTGCTGATGCTGCCGATCGCCATGCTGCTGCTGAGCATCGCCGGTCTATTTGACTCGTTTTTTGATTTTCGAAAGTTCAAACGAAAGGATCACTCCGATGAAAGTCATCCTCACTGACGAGATCCGCGGGCTCGGAACGCGGGGCGAGATCGTGACCGTCAAGGACGGTTACGCGCGGAATTTCCTCATTCCGAAGAAGCTCGCGCGCGAGGCGACGACAGGCAACCTGAAGTCGATCGAGCAGGATAAGAAGAAGTGGGCGCTGCTCGCGGCGCAGGAGAAGGAGCAGGCGCAGAAGGCGGCCGACTCCGTGAAGGGCATGAAGGTCACGATCCAGAAGCGGGTCGGCGACACCGGACAGCTCTTCGGCTCCGTCACCGCGAACGAGATCGCCGACGCGCTCGTTGCCAAGGGCGTGCAGGTCGAGAAACGCCGCATCGAGCTCGATCATCCGATCAAGTCGCTCGGCGTCCACGACGTCGAAGTGCGCCTGCACCGCGACGTGACCGCGCACATCCAGGTCGAAGTCGTTCCGCAGGGCGCCGAGAAGCTCGAAGAGACGCCCGCCGCTCAGTAAACGCTCTCTGATCCTCCGCCGTACCCACGGCGGAGGATAAACTCCTGCCAGTGGACGAGCGGTTCATCGACGCGCCTCCCGCCGGTGCGGATGCGTGGCGCGAGCTGTGGAACGAAGACCGCCGCTACCACCCTCGCCCTTCGAAACACGAATGGCTCCTCGGTATCTGGCGCCGCCTTACCCGCCGCGCGGTCGAGCCGGACGCGGAGCGCCAGCGGAACTACAACGTCGTTCTCCTCGATCTCCTCGGCGACATTCGCAACGACATCGCCGCGCTTCGTGCCGATCTGAAGAGCGACATCGCGACGGTACAGCGCGACGTTCGGAGCGCGGACGAATCGCTCGCGCACGACGTGGCACAGATCCGGGAGCTCATTCCGATTTCGGCGAAGCGCAACGACGCACTCATCGCCGCGCTCGATCAGAAGATCGAAACGCTGGCGGTGCGGATCCGCGATGTCGTGAATCCGGTTCTGAATGCATCTCCGGTACTGCAGGAGAACTTCGTCTATCGCCGTCTCGAGGATTACCTGCGAGGCACGCCGGACGTCGCGCCGTACGTCGCGCTGGCGCGCGAACACCAGCCGCTTTTCGATGCAGGCTGCGGTCGCGGGGAGCTTCTCATCGGATCGCGCGAAGCAGGCGTCAGCGCTTCAGGATGCGACACGAACGAACGCTCCGTCGCCGATCTGAAGGCGCGCGGCGTCGATGTCGCGCTCGCCGGCATTCCGGAGTGCTTCCGCAGCCTCGCCGATCGCTCCCTCGGCTCGATCGCGGCGCTCCACGTCGTCGAGCATCTGCCGGTGGATGCGCTCTTCGCGCTCTTCCGCGAGGCGGCGCGTACGCTACGCAACGGCGGGCTGCTGATGATCGAGACGCCGAACGCCGAGTCGCTGCTGGTTGGCGCGTCCGATTTCTGGCGCGATCCGACACATATCGCTCCACGCCATCCCGCGGCGCTCACGCTCCTCGGGCGCGAGCATGGGTTCTCCGTCGCGGAGATCGTCGCGGTTCACCCGCTGCCGGAAGGAACGGCGCTTTCGGTATCGGACGAGGACCCGCCCGCGCTACGCCGGGTTGTCGAGGCGATCAACGCGCGCGTTTTCGCTCCGCAGGATCTGCGGATGATCCTCCGTCACTCGGTGCCGTAGCTGCTGGGCGTCACGTCGACGACGCGTGAGCTGGGCGGGGGAGGGGGAACGCGGTGAGGGATCAACCCGAGGAGAAGGCCCGAGAGCAGGCCGGCGATGTGCGCGGTGTTGTCGATGTTCTTCACTTCGAGTCCCAGCACGAGATTCAGTCCGGCCCAGAAGAGGAGTTGATTCAGGAGGCTCTTCGTCCATCTCTCGTGACGCCACACCGGTGACCGTTTGATGGAGAAGAAGAACGCGCCGAGGATGCCGAGGATCGCGCCGCTCGCTCCGACGGCGATGTGCGTCGAGACCATCGAGCTCGCAATCGACGCGATGATGCCCGTCGCGAAGTAGATGGCCGTGAACCGGACGGAGCCAAACATCACTTCGTAGAGGGAGCCGAGCTGGAACAAGGCCCACGCATTGGCGGCCCAGTGCAGCCAGTTCGCGTGAAGAAACATGCCGGTGATCGCGCGCCAGTATTGGCCGAAGAACATCATGCCGGGAACGATCGCGCCGAACGCGATCGCCTGATCCTCGTTCAGAAACTCGGTCATCGGATTGATCGAGCGCGCGCCGACCAGGCATTCGGCGATCGCGATGAGGGTGATCGCAATCAGTAACGTGCGCGTCACCGGCGCCTTCTTCAGGATCGAGAACATGTCACTCCATCAGTGCCGAGACACGGCGCATGAGCGCATGCGCCGCGCGCGGAAAGATCTCTTTAAACCGCATATAGACGTGCGCGAAGAGGGGGAGGATCCGCCGATAGCGGCCGTCGGCGGCCGCGTCGCACACCGCGCGTGCTACCTTCTCCGGTTTCATCGCGAGCATCATCCGTGACGCGCCCGGCATCTTGTCGCGCTCGGCGGTCTTGAAGAAGTCGGTGTCGGTCGTCGCCGGGCAGACCATCGACACCCGCACTCCCCGTCCGATCACCTCACTCCGCAGCGCCTCGGCGAATCCGTTGAGGGCGAATTTCGAAGCGCAGTAGCCGCCCATCGACGCGTATCCCATGATGCCGGTGATGGAGGAGACGAAGACGATCGCGCCGTCGCGCCGCTCGAGCATCTGCGGCAGGACCGCCTGCGTGCAGTAGACGGCGCCGAAGTAGTTCGTCTGCATCATCGATTCGAGGTCGCTCGTTTTCGCGGTCTCGATCGGATCGTAGATCCCGAAGCCGGCGTTGCTCACGAGAATGTCGATTCTGGGGACGGACGCGATCAGGCGCTGGCAGTCGTCGCGAAGGCTGACGTCCGTCGCGACCGCCGTCGCCTGAACACCGAGAGCGCGGCACGCGGCGGCCACCTCTTCGAGTTTTTCACGGCGGCGGGCGGCGAGGACGACGTTCGCCCCGCGACGAGCGAACTCCAGCGCCGCGGCGCGCCCGATCCCGCTCGAGGCGCCCGTGATGACGACCGTTTTGCCCTGAAATTTCGTCATCGTTTCGTGGCAGGTTTATAGCATTGACTCTGCAAATCAGCGGCACCTATACTCCGGTTCAAGCAGTTCCCGCCCGAGTGGCCGCGGCACGTCTGACGAGGAGGCCTCATGCCTTTCGATGAAGTCAAGCAAATCTGGATGAACGGCAAGCTCGTCAACTTCGCGGACGCGAAGATTCACGTGTTCACCCACGCTCTGCACTACGGCTCCGGCCTCTTCGAAGGCATTCGCTGTTACGTGACGAAGGATCAGGGTCCGGCGATCTTCCGGCTCGACGATCACACCCGGCGCCTCTTCGACTCCTGCAAGATCTATCGAATGGACATCCCGTTCTCGTTCGAAGAGATCAACCAGGCGTGCATCGACACCGTCGCGGCAAACGAGTTCGAGGACTGCTACCTTCGTCCGCTCGTCTATCGCGGCTTCCACTCGCTCGGCGTCTTCCCCGCCGCGTGCCCCGTCGACGTCGCCATCGGCGCGTGGCGCTGGGGCAAGTACCTCGGACCCGAAGCGCTCGAGCAGGGCGTCGACGTCTGCATCTCGTCGTGGAACCGGATGGCGCCGAATACGTTCCCGGCGCTCGCAAAGGCGACCGGCAACTACATGAACTCGATTCTGATCCGGCAGGAAGCGGCGATCGACGGATACGCCGAGGGGATTGCGCTCGACGTGAACGGCTACGTGAGCGAGGGTTCCGGCGAGAACATCTTCATGGTCCGCGGCGGCCGCATCTTCACGCCGCCGATCGGCACGTCCATTCTCAACGGCATTACGCGCGACACGATCGTCCATCTCGCGCGCGACCTCGGCTTCGAAGTGGTCGAGGCGCTCATCCCGCGCGAGGCGCTCTACATCGCGGACGAGGTCTTCTTCACCGGCACCGCCGCCGAGGTCACGCCGATTCGCAGCATCGATCGAATCACGATCGGCATCGGCAAGCGTGGCCCCGTCACCGAACGGATCCAGAAGGAGTTCTTCGCGATCATCGGCGGCGAGATCCCCGATCGGTTCGGCTGGCTCACGCCGGTCTACGCGGAGCGCAGCGCGCAGGCTCGACAGCCGGCGCTCGCCGCCCGTTAAGAAAATTTCAAGCTGAGTTCTCTTCACGTGCGCGAATGCGCACGTGCGTTGCAGCGCCGTCGTCGCGCGCGCAATGAGGCTTCGGAGCCGTACGAACCCCGATTGAAAGGTGACTCCGCCTATGAGAAAGCTGTCTCTACTCGCACTCGTGCTGCTTCTCGCACCAATCGCTGCGTTCGCTCAGGCGCAGTGCACGAACAACGTCCTGAACCCAACCTTCAACGCGTCCCTCCTCGGCAACAACGTTGTCGGCTCGAGTGGCCTGAACAACGGCTTCGCCAACGCGACGATCGTGTTCAACAACAACGGTCAGGCAACCATCACTTCGAACACGATGGGCCTGAGCAACATCACCGGCATCACGCTTTATCAGGGAGCGCCGGGCACCAACGGCACGCCGGTACAGACATTCACGACCTCGACTTCAAACTTCACCGGCGGCCAGCTCAGCCGGACGTTGACGATTGATCCGTCACTACTCACCGCGATCGAGGCCAACCCGCAGAACTATTACTTCGTCATCACGACGACTGACTTTCCGAATGGCGCCGTCCGCGGACCGCTCGTGTCGGCGAACACTCAGCAATTCGGCGGCACGCTGTCGGGTGGGGCCAACGGAGCGCCGGGCGGCTCGGGCGTCTTCTCCTTCAGTCTCTCGCCGAACCCCGGTGGGCAGACCTACACCCTGACGTACGACATTTCGACCAACGGGATCGGCAATACTGCCACCGGCTTCACGCTCACTCCGCTCGGCGGTAACCCCGTCACTTTCGCCCATGGCGACACGGAAGTGAACGGTCGCTTTACTGGAACGACGACCATCGACGTGGTGACCGCGCAGCAGCTTCTCTGCAACCCGAGCAGCTACAGCCTTGGCGTTGCGACGCAGGCGTTTGCGAACGGCGCGGTGGCCGGAAATGTCGGGACGAACAACGAGCTGTTCGTTCCAGTCGTTGGCTCCGTCCCCGGTCTGAACAACACGATGTGGAGAACGGACCTGAACCTCTACAACAACAATCAGGGGACGCCGGCGACGGTGTACCTGCAGTACTTCCCCGAAGGTCCGTCGAGCTCCACGGCTCTGCTCGCGGCTTCGTCATCGATCAACGCCGGTGCGGCTCAGGCGAATACGGACATCGCGGCCGCCCTCTTCAACAACGCGCTCAACGGCATCGGCGCGTTGCGCATCCTCACCTCCGGGAGCGTCTTCGCCAACGCGCGCATATACAACGACCAGAGCGCGAACGGAAAAGGGACCTTCGGTCAGAACGTTCCGGGCCTGACGCGCGCACAGGCGGTGTCACAGGGCATCATCGTCGGCACGGTCAACGCGGTCAGCGGGAACGTCACCGGGTCGATGAATGCCCGAACGAACGTCGGCCTCTTCAACCCGAGCGACAGTCCGACGAGCGTCGCACTGCAGCTCCGCACGAACAGCGGTGCCACCCTCGCGACGAACATCATCAACCTCGCGCCGTGGCAGCACATGCAGATGCCGCTTTCCGGCACTGCGGGAGCGGCGTTCCCGTTTGTCGCCGGCGACGTCGGCGCGTCCGCGGTTTCGTTCCTCGCCGGCAGCCCGATTTACGCCTACGCGTCCGTCGTGGACAACGTCAGCGGCGACGGCTCGTTCATCCTCCCGAGCGTCAACCAGACGAACTCCACGCCGACGCAGTAAACCGGCTCGCGCCAGTAGGGGCGGGTGTTGCTCAACACACGCCCCTCGTCTTCAGCGAGGTGAACGAGTGCTTGCCGACGATGATGTGGTCGACGAGCTCGATGTCGACGTACCAGAGCGAGTGCTTGATCTTCCGCGTGAACTCGATGTCCTCTTCGCTCGGTTGCGCGATTCCCGACGGATGGTTGTGATAGAGGACGACGCCGATCGCGGCGTGCGTCAGGATCGCGAAGACCACGAGATCGCGTGTCGAGACGAGCGCGTTCGCAATCGTCCCCGTGAAGATCTCTTTCTGGTCGAGGATGCGGTGATGGGCGTCGAGCAACACGGCGCCGAGACGTTCCTGGCGGTGGCCGCCCATCGTGCGCACCAGGTTCGTCCCGAACTCTTCGAGCTCGTACGGCGGCGGCTCGGGCTCTTCGGGGAAGGTCTCGCAGGCGAGGCGGCGTGACATCTCGAACGCGGCGGCGATGCGCGTCGCCTTCGCGATCCCGATGCCGCGCGTCTTCGAGACATTGCCGACATCGCGCTCATTGAGCCCGCGCCAGCCGCCTTCCTTCAAGAGCTCCCGCGCGAGCTGGATGGCGTTCTTTCCCGGCGTACCGGAGCCGAGGAGAATCGAGAGCAGCTCAGCGTTCGAAAGCGATCCCGCTCCGTGCTGCCGGAGCCGCTCGCGAGGACGGTCGTCACAGGGAAGGTCACGGATCACGTCAGTCATGACCCGAGACTAAGACGACTGATCCGAGAACCTCTCGGATTCTACGCAGAAGGGGAAAACCGCGTACCCGAGGTGCAAAAGATCGTGTGCACTCGGATACGCGGTGTGGAATGCGTGTGGCTAGACCGTCGGGATGTTCTTGTCGTGAATCTCGATGAACGCATCCTTCCGGAGGCGCTCGATGTACACCTTGTAATCGCGCTGGAAGGTCTCGTCGGTGACGTCCTTGCGGAGCTTGTCTTTCACCGACTCGAACGCCGGAATCTCGGACGGGAGACGCTGCTCCACCTTCAGGATGTGCCATCCGGATTTCGTCGCGATCGGTCCGATGATGTCGCCGGACTGCGCGTTGAAGACGGCTTTGTCGAGATCGGGGAGGAGCTCGCCGCGGGCGACTTCACCCATGTCGCCGCCTTTCTCCTTCATCGCGTTCTCCGGGACGGATGCGGCGTACTTCCCAAAGTCGGGAGCGACGCGGGCGTCCTGCGCGATCTGGTTGACGCGCTGCTCGGCTTTCGCCGCGGCGGCCGGGTCATCCGGTCTCGTCACGATGATCGCGCGCAGGTGGGCGCGCTCAGGAAGGCGGTAGTGCTCCTTCTCGCGATCGTAGCGTTCGCGGAGGTCCTTGTCGGTCATATCCTCACGGCCGCGGAGCTCTTTCGAGAACACCTTGTTGGTGAGGAGGGTGTCTCGAAGGCGCGTCTCCATGTCGGCCCGAGTCATGCCCGACTGCTTGAGCGACTCTTCGAACTGCTGGTCGGTCTTGATCCCGTACTGCTCCTTGAGCCGGCTGACCGCCTCTTTGATCTCGGGGTCCGTGACGCTCAGGCCGAGGCGGTCGGCGCGATCCTTCACGAGGAGCTCGGCGATCATCTCCTCGGTCAGGCCCTTGCGGAAGTCCGCCTTCTTGGCGGCCTGCTGCGCGGCGGGGATCGACTGCTCGATCTCACTGAGCCCTTCTCGAAGGCGTTTCTCGTACTGCGTACGCGTGATGACGCGGTCACCGACCCGGATCACGATGGCTTCGACGACCTGAGACGCCGTGGCGGCGGTCGCGATGAGGGCGATGCTGAGGGCAAGAAATGTCTTTTTCATGCAGTAGTCGCTGGTTTCCTTACTGTGACGCGGCAACTGGTAACCGGTAACGGGGCGGTATTTATTCGTTTTCCGACTTGGGGAGGGTGCCGGTGTACTTGAACGGGATGCGCCGCGTCAAAATCGTGATCTGCATGTCGCTGCGGCTTTTCGAAACGAGCTGAGCGATCCGGTCGCGGACTGCGTCCTCGTGCAGGCGCTGCCGGATGACGGGCGCGGCGGTCTGCAGGTCGATCGTTCCGGGTGGCCGCCGCTCATCGACCCGGAAGACGTGGAAGCTCGAGTCGGTCCTGATCACGTTACTGATCTGCCCCGGCTTCAGGGCGAAGATGACGTCCTCGAACATCTTCGGGAGCTCGCCGCGGCTGACGTAGCCGATGTCGCCACCCTTCTTCGCGTTCGGAGCGAGCGAGTACTGGCTCGAGAGATCCTCGAAATGCTCCCCCTTCTTCAGCCGCTCGACGATCTGGTTCGCGAGGTTCTCATCGTGGACGAGGATCTGGCGCACGTGCACCTCCTCGCCGCTCTTGAACTCCGTCGGATGCTTGTCGTACTCGCCGCGGATCTGGTCGTCGGTCGGGTCGGGTACGTCGGCGTTGAGGCTCGCGATCAACTTCTGACGACGCATCTCGTCCCGTTTCTCGATCACGGTCGACCCCGCGTCGTTCCGGACGGCCTGCGCGATCGCCTCGGCCGGCACTTCCACACCGTGCGTTGCCGCGTATTCGCTGAGGACGATCTCGTCTACCCACTGGTCGAGCATCGCGCTCGCGACTTCCGGGTTCACCTGGGACAGGTCCGTTCCCGCGTTGCGCTCCAGGTAGCGCTTGAAGTCGGCGAGCGTGAGCATCCGATCGCCAACGCGCGCAACGACTTCCGGCGGAGTGGAAGGCTTGCGATGACAGGCGAGTGCCGCGAGGAGGATCAGCAGCGGGAGACAGCGACGCATGGAACGAAGGACCGAGGCGGAGTTTAGCTCGAATTTGACGATTCGCGTGCTGAATCGTAGGTGTGAAGAGGACTACGATTCGCCCGAAGTGTCCACTGGAGGACCCATGAAAAAGACAGCCCTGTTCGCCACCCTTCTTGTCGCGCTTCCGCTGTTTGCGCGACCCTCGCTCAGCGCCCGCATGAGAAGCCTCACCATCACGAACCCGCAGACGCAGAGCGTTCCGGCTGACGTTGCCGCCGCCGTTTACGCCCAGTGGCGGGCGTATGTCGTCGCGAAACATACCGCGGCGCCGAGCGGGACCGTTCATACCAGCGCGGTCACCGACAGCCGTTCGTCGCGTGTGATCGTCATTCCGGCCGCCGGCAGCCTCGCGGGCGGTGGGGGATCCCTCTTCTTCCGCTCGGACGTCACGCTCGTGAACTACGAAGCGACGGCGCATGACGTGATCGTGATGTGGTGGCCGGCAGGCTCGTCGAACACGCTTTCGGCGACCGGTACGAACGTCATCACTCTTACCCTGCAGCCGAGCACGTTCAACACCTATCCCGACTTCGTCGCCAACACTCTCCACCAGAGCGGCCTCGGGTCGATCGTCATCATCCCATCGGCGAGCGGTTCCTTCACCTTTGACGCCGGCATCGACGGCTTCTCGCGCATCTACACCAAGCAGCCGGGCTCGAACGGCACCGTCTCGCAGGAGTTTCCCGGCGTTGATCCCGACAACGCCACGATGTTCAACGAGGGCGTGGCACTCGGGCTTCGTCAGGACAGCTCTTACAGGACGAATTGGGGCATCGTGAACACAGACTCGGTCTCGCACACGTTCCACCTGACGTTCATGGGCGAGAACAGCCAGTCGGCCACGCTCGACGTGACCGTCCCGGCCTACGGCATGATTCAGCAGGCCGCGCCGGCGGGTACTTTCGGAGCGCTCAACGTCATCTTCAGCAGCCCCGATGTCACCAACTTCGCCAGCTTCATCGCCTACGCGAGCAGCACCGACAACACGACCGGCGACGGCTGGGTGTCACTGGCGTCGGGCGACTTCGCGTCGAGCGATCTCGATTTCTTCGGCGTCTAAGCGGCGAGGGCGCCGAGGAGCTCTTCGATTGCATCGATGACCTCGGCGCCATGCGCTTTGATCGGGAAGGAGAGGACGCCATTCGGGGAGAACTTGATGTTCGGGTTTTCCTGCATGAGCGCAAGGAGCTTGTTCGGGTCGATCCGCGCTTTCTGCGTCAGCTTGATCACGCCGCGCGCTCCCTCGCGGACGATGCTGATGACGCCGAGCTGCTGCGCGAAGTGCTTCACCTTCACGAAGTGGAAGAGACTCTCGACGTTCGCCGGTAACGCCCCGAAGCGTTCGCGCATCTCGCCGCGGATGTCGTCGAGGCGCACGTCGGTCGTGGCCGAGGCGATCTTCTTGTAGAACGTCATCCGGAGGTTCTCGTCGGTGATGTACTCGTGCGGGATGTAGATGTCGACGCCGAGATTCATCGACGTCGAGACCTCCTCCTCGATCTTCTCGCCTTTCAGCTCGCGGATCGCCTCCTCGAGCAGCTTCGTGTACATCTCGAAACCGACCGCCGCGATCTCGCCCGACTGCTCGCCGCCGAGGATGTTGCCGGAGCCGCGGATCTCGAGGTCCTTGGCGGCGATGCGGAAGCCGGCGCCGAGGTCGGAGAACTCCTGGATCGCCGCGAGGCGTTTTCGCGCGTCGCCGCTCAGCACGCGGTCGCTCGGCACGAGGAGGTAGCAGAACGCCAGGCGATCACTCCGGCCGACGCGGCCGCGAAGCTGGTAGAGCTGCGAGAGCCCGAATCGCTCCGCGTGGTTGATCAGAATCGTGTTGCACGCCGGGATGTCGATGCCGTTCTCGATGATCGTCGTGGCGAGAAGGACGTCGTACTCGCGACTGATGAACGCGAACATCACGCGCTCGAGCTCGCGCTCGTCCATCTGCCCGTGACCGACCGCGACGCGCAACCCGGGAAGGACCTTCTCGAGGTACTCCTTCATCGCGTGGATCGACTCGACGCGGTTGTGGACGAAGAAGACCTGGCCGCCGCGATCGACCTCGAACGCGATCGCGTCGCGGATGAACTCGTCGTTGAACGGAACGAGCGCCGTCTGAATCGCGAGCCGGTCTTTCGGCGGCGTCTCGATGACCGAGATGTCGCGGATCCCGACCATCGACATGTGCAGCGTGCGCGGGATCGGCGTCGCCGACATCGAGAGGACGTCGACCGCCTTCTTCATCTGCTTCAGACGTTCCTTCTGCGCCACGCCGAAACGCTGCTCTTCGTCGATGACGAGGAGGCCGAGGTCCTTGAAGTTGATGTCCTTCGAGAGAACGCGGTGCGTGCCGATGATGACGTCGATCTCGCCCGCTTCGATTTTCTGGACGATCTCGCGCTGCTCCTTCGCCGAGTAGTAACGCGTCAGCAGCTCGATCGTGACCGGGAAGCTCGCGAAGCGGCGGAGGAAGGTGCGGTAATGCTGGTACGCCAGAATCGTCGTCGGCGCGAGGATCGCCACCTGCTTCCCGTCCATCACCGCTTTGAATGCGGCGCGCATGGCCACCTCGGTCTTGCCGTATCCGACGTCGCCGCAGAGGAGGCGGTCCATCGGGCGGCGTGACTCCATGTCGGCCTTCACGTCCTCGATCGCCGAGATCTGGTCGTCCGTCTCGTCGAACTCGAACGCCTCTTCGAACTCGAACTGCCACGGCGAGTCTTTGCTGAATGCGTGGCCGTGCACCATCTGCCGCGTGGCATAGAGCTTCAGGAGCTCGTCGGCCATGTCGCGCATCGCCTTCTTGACCGAGGCCTTCTTGCGCGCCCACGTCGTGCCGCCGAGTTTGTCGAGCTGCGGTTTCGCTTCCTCGCCGCCGCCGGAGTACTTCTGAATGAGGTTCAGGTTCTCCATCGGCATCAGCAGCTTGCCGCCGCCGCTGTACTCGATCTCCATCACCTCGCGCTCCGTCTCACCGAACGGGATGCGCTGCAGGCCGAGGAAGCGGCCGACACCGTGATCGACGTGGACGATCAGATCGCCGACCTTCAGGTCGCGCAGGTCGGTGATGAACGCTTCCGACTTGCGCCGCCGGCTGCCGAGGCGCCCGGATGAGGTGGGCGGCTCGAAGAGGTCCCACTCGCTCCATGCGATGAGATTGATCTCCTCGAACGAGAAGCCGCGCGCCAGATGGCCCGAGGCGATGAGAATCTCGGTGCCGAATGCTTCCGTGGAGAAGGGGACATTGAACTCCTTCAACAGCCGCTCCGCCTTCTCGGCGCCCCCTTTCGTCGCCGCGAAGAAGACCTGGCGTTTGTTGTCATCGCGCGCCCGCAGCACGTCGGTCGTGAACTCCGGCAGCCGGTTCGTGTAGCGATCGGTCTGCGGCGCGTGGACGCGCAGCTCGTCGAACTCCTTCGACGCGATGTGCACCTCGCTCAACGCCAGGCGCGAGCTGCCGGCGAACGCGAGGATCTCGATACCCGGCGTGACGAGCTTCTCCGGCTGGTAGACAGCGCGACCTTTCTCCGAGGCCGCCTCGAACTCCGCGCGGAGCATCGACTCGTACTTCGCCACGCTCGAGGTGATCGCGTCCGGCTCGACGAGGACGATCGTCCAGTCGCGGAGGTACTCGGCGAACGAGACGCTGTCGACGGCGACATGGACGTAGTGCTCGATCCCCGGAAACGTTCCGTTTTCCTGCAGCCGTTCGATTTTCTCGGCGACGTCGCGCTTGTAGATCGGGTGGTTGAAGTCGAGCGAAAGACGGCGCGCGAGCGCGTTGCGGACCTCGCGCGACAGCGGGAAGTGCGACATCGGGAGGATCGTCAGCGGCGGCGCCGGATCCTCACTGCGTTGCGATTCCGGATCGAACCAGCGCAGCGAGTCGATCGTGTCGCCGAACAGCTCCACGCGCACCGGCTTCTCCGCGTTCGGCGGAAAGACGTCGAGGATGCCGCCGCGGAACGCGAACTCGCCGGCCTCGCCGACGAGGTCCGTCCGGACGAAGCCGTTCTCCATGAGGGCCTGCAGTGCCTGCTGGACGTCGATGTCTTGGTTTTCCGCGAGCGAGAGCATCCGCGCCGCGAACGTCTCCGGCCGCGGCAGGCGCGAGAAGAGCGCACGGACCGGGACGATGAGGACGTCGGCGCGCTGCTCGATGAGCATCCCGAGCGCGCGGACCTCCTCGCGAACGACGCCGAGCGCCGGCCCGATGTCCTGGTACGGCGAGAGCGAAGGGGAGGGATATGTCGAGACGCAGCGCGGGTCGGTGTGAAACAGCTTGAGCGCCGCCTCGAAGTCGTCGATCGCCGCGTCGCCCGGAACGACGATCGCCAGCCGCCGCCGGGTGCGTTCATGAAGCGCGGCGAGGATGAGAGCGCGCGCTTCGAACGACGCTCCCGTGATGTCGAGGCGATGCTCGCTTTCGATCGCGCGTTTCAGAAACTCGCTGCGGGCGACCTCGGCGCGGAGTTGAGCGGTGACGTTCGTCAAAACAGCGCGGAGTTTATGCGGCGGGTACTACGGTGCGAAATACCCGCCGATCGTCCGCGCCGTCAGCTTCGGCGAGCTGAGGAGCACGCGTACCGTTCGCCACTCGTTGTGCTTCGTGAACGACGTCACCTGATACGTGATGGCGAACTGCGCCCGGAGGTCCTTCTCGATGTCGGTGTACTTCGCCATCAGTGTCTCCGGAGTGGCGCGAGCCACGAACCCGCCGGTCTCGTTCGCGAGGAACGACATGCGGTCGAAATCGCGGGCGGCGGTCTGCTCGAGGCTTTCGTACGCGAGGAAGTAGATCGGGATGCCGGCCTCGCGCGCCGCCTTCTCGACGTCGTCCCATGTGTCGAGCGAATCGTTGTCGCCGCCGTCCGACAGCACCACGATCGCGCGGCGGTACTTCTCGTTCTTCAGATCGCGGATCGCCGTATCGATGCCGTCGTAGAGCGCGGTCTCGCCCGCGGCAACCATCTTGTCGAGGGCCTGGCCGAGCGACGCATGATCGTCAGTCAGCGGCTGGAGGACGCGCGGCACATCGCGTATCGCGTACACGGAGCAGCGGTCACCCTTCTTCAGCGTCCGTTCGACGAATGTATGCGCCGCCTTCGTCACATCGGAGATCGAGTACGCCATGCTGGCCGACGCGTCGATCAGCAGCGCGATCGAGATCGGCTGGTCGAACGCCTTGCTGAACTGCAGGATCTTCCCTTCCGTCCCCCCGTCGATGATCTTGAAGAGCGCGCGGTCGACGTCATCGCGCGTCGTGCCGTTGCGGTCGACCACCGACACGAACAGCGGAACGGTACGGACGTCGACATTGTCGACCTTCACGTCGCCGGCGAACGACCAGAAGTCGGCCGCTTCCTCGCCCGACTTCGTGCGCGCCGTCACCTGCACGAAGCCGGTGGCGAGCGTCGCCGCAGGGACCGTCAGGTGATACGGCGGCTGGTCCAGCTTCGCGACGACGTTTCCGTTGTCCCACAGTTCGATGGTCGAGATGGGATCGTCGTCCGGTGCCGTCGTCGCGACGTTGAATTCGCCCTTCGCGGCGTCGGTCGCGTGCAGCTTCACGGTGAGAGGCATGTGGCCGCGGTTGATCGTTTCACTCCACTGCGCGCGCTTCCGTTCCTTCGTCCACGCGGTGACGTTGATCTTGTGCTGGATGACGCGTTGCCCGAGGTCGACCGTGACGCGATAGGGAGAATGGAGCGCCTGGAGCACCTGCTCGCCGTCGACGGCGATGGAGACCTTCTCCGCGTCGAAACCGGGGTCGACCGCGACGTCCACCAGGCCTTTGTAGTCGGCACTCTCGGGTGCCTGCGTACGGCTGAGGACGAGTTGCTGATTTGCGAAGGCGGCCGATGTGGGGAGGAGGAGAACGACCAGGAAAGTCAGGAGCCAGGCATCAGTGTGGGAGCTCCGAATGATTCGTACTGCTTTCATATATCCGCCGGTACTCGAAGCGGTTGCGCGTCACCGTCTTCACGTAAAGCCGGGTCTCCGCGTATGGAATCGCCTCTACGAATAAGTCGATGTCATCGATCGGCGTATGAGCAAGCCATCTGCCAACCGCGTCCTCACCGGCGTTGTACGCGGCAATGGCAAGGATCTGATTGCTCTGCATATTCGCGAGTTTCTGCGCGAACTCCGCGGCGCCGATCTCGATGTTCGTCGCCGGGTCGAAGAGCTGCTCGCGCGACGGCGGCGTGACCCCCGCTTTCGTCGCGATCGTTCCAGCCTCGGCCGGCATGATCTGCATCAGCCCGACGGCGCCGGCATTCGAGACCGTGCTCGGCTCGAACCCGCTTTCCTGACGGGTAATCGCCACGAGGACGTACGGGTCGACGTTCTCCTTCGCGCCGGCCGCCTTGTACGCGTCCCAGTACTTCAGCGGGTAGAGGATCTCCCAGAAGCGGTGCGGGACGTTGATGCCGCCGTGCCGGACGATGTCGCGGAAGTGGCGCTGCAGGATGCCGTTCGCCTTGAACGGCTCGCCCCCCTCGACGTAGAGATCGGCGAGGAGGAACTGAAACGCGAGATCGTTCGGATGCAGCAGTGCGACGCGCTTCATCTCGACCGCGGCGTCGCGAGCGAGTCCGATCGCCTCGAGCTCGCGAACGACCGCGATGCGCGGCTCGCTCGCCGCGACTGCGTTTTCATCGATCGTCGGGAAGTACGCGCTTCCTCCGGCGTCCGTGACCGTGATCTCCGTGTTGGGCGGGGCGAGGAGCTGCCGCGCGCGGTACGAGAAATAGCCGTACGGGTACTCCGCGATCAGCGCGCGCCACTTCGCGTCGCGTTCGGCGGTCCGTCCGAGCTTGTCGAGGATCTTGCCGGACCAGAAAAGCGCGTTCGAGGTGTAGTCGCCGTCGGAGTAGCGCTTCATGTAATCGTCGAGCGTCTGGAGCGCCTCGTCCGTCTTCCCGGCGAGGAAGAGCGTCCAGCCGAGGCTCCAGAGGTTCTCGCCGTCGGCGCCGAGGTCGTTCGCGGCGATGGCTGCGCGCAGGTCGGCGATCGCCTTCTCGTAGTCGACGACGTCGCTCGTGTAGTACTTCGACCGGAGCACCTTTGCCTCAGCGGCCTGGGCGCTGGCGGGCCACGTCTGTTCCACGGTCGCGAGGCCGGCGAGGAACTCGTCGTTCTTGCCGAGGCGCCACGCGGCGCGCGCGCGGAGGAGCGCGAGCGAGGGGTCGGTCAGCTTCGCGCCCGCCGTTTCGTTCAGCAGGTCGGTGTAGTGACGCGAGTGAAAGAGCGCGCGGATCCGCGTCGCGTGATACAGCGCGTTCGTCTGCGCATCGGGGAAGCGCTTCACGACGCGCCCGAGAAGGTCGAACTCCTGGTCGTAGCGGTCGTACTTTGCGAGTTGCTGCGCGAGCGGGAGCGACTGATCGAGTGAGAGCGTGTCGAGCGGCGACGGGGACGCATTCGCGATCTTCGTGTACGTCTGCTCCGTGAAGCGCCCTTGCGGATAGTCGTTCAGGAGGCGAATCCGGAGTTGCGTTGCGAGGTCCTGCCGCTGCGCCGCTTCGAGATCGTTCGCCAGCTTGACGAAGTCCGCTTCCGTCGTCTCGTCGATCGGCAGCTGCATCGCTGCCGCGAACGATGTGGCCGTGGCTGCCGCATCGCTCGCGCGCGCATAGAGCGCCGGGAGGCGCAGGCGAGCCGTCGTTGCGGCGGTCGTTTCCAACGCGGAGGTGATGATCTGAGCGTCCGTCTGCGCGGCCGCGGCAAACTGCTGCTGCTTCGCCAGCGCGTCGGCCTGGCGCAGTCGCAGCCACGGCGCGGCGAGCGGGTCGGCACCCGCCGCCTGCGCGAGCAGCGTGGCGTCGCCCTGCGCGATCGCGCGCTTCGCGAGCTCGTGCCGCGCGGTCACCGGATCGACAGGCGTCGGAGGAGGAACGACCTGCGGCACTGGCGCGGGAGCTGGCGCCGGAGCCGGCGCGTGCCCGCACGCAACAGAAAGAATCACCAAAGCGACAACCGACAACCGACCACTGACAACGCTCACCGCACCCTCCTCACGAACACTCCATCCTCCAACGTGAACCCGACGCGGCGCAGAAACTCGCCGGCGTCCTTCTCGTTCACGACGACGAGCCGGTCGCGGTCCATCTTCTCCGCCAGGCGTGCCGCCTCGTCGATGAGGAACCGTCCTATCCGTTTCCGCCGCAGCTCGCTCGCGACGACGACGTTCTCGACGCGCAGGCCATCATCAGCGATCTCCATCGCGAGCACGCCGACGAGATCGCCGACCAGCTTAGCGAGCAGGCCGCATGCCGGAGCGTCGCCGGCCGAGCCTCCAGGGGAGGCATTCGCGTGGAGAAAGGCTTGAATCGCCTCCGCGTCACCACTTTCGATGGGTCGAACGAACAAGCGCTGGCCACGCATCTGAAATCCATTGTATTCATGCTTTTGCAGCATAGAATTCCGGCAAATAATTCTTGACTTTCAGGGTTATTCCCCTAGACTTCGCGTCGGGCCAGAACCCCCAACAAAATTTCCGAAAGTTGTGACGCGCATGGACGTGCAGCAGGCGATCGCTGAGTTTTTGCAACACGGTCAGGAGGTGCGAAACCTCTCTGATCGAACGATTCGCGCCTATCAGTCCGACCTGACGCAGTTCAACGTTGCGATGGACACCTCGCACGCTGCCGAGATCACTTCGGAGCATCTCGAGGGTTATCTCGACAAACTCGGCACCGGCCCCTACCGCGACACTTCGATTCGCCGCAAGATCGCCGCGCTCAAGGTCTTCTTCCGTTTCCTGGAGGAGAAGGGGATCGTGAACGAGTCACCGGCGCGCAAGCTGAAGATCAAGCGTCCCATCGAGAGCCGGGTTCCGACGGTCCTCTCCGCGCGCGAGATCCGTTCGCTCCTCGCCGCGCCGAAGCAACAGATCGTCGACCTCAGCTCCGCGCGCGACGCGTCGGCTGGTGCACGCAACCGGTACTTCTGCGCCATCCGCGACAACGTCATCCTCGAGCTCCTCTTCTCCACCGGCATCCGCATCGGCGAGCTCGTGGCGCTCAACATCACCGACGTCCGCGCCGGCGAGCATCAGATCCAGATCACCGGCCGCGCAACCCGCGGCAGAATCGTCCCGCTCTCGTCCGAGCTCGTCGACTCTCTCGTCGCCTACCTCGACAACCGCGGCGAGCGGACTCTCGAGACCAACGCGCTCTTCGTCGGCCGCAGCGGAACGCGCCTCACGATCTACTCGATCGAGAACATCTTCAAGAAACACGTCCGCCTCGCCGACATCAAGCGCCACATCACCCCGCACGCGCTGCGCCACACCATGGCCGCCATGCTCGTCTCCCGCGGCACCGACATCCGCGAGGTTCAGGAGATCCTCGGCCACGCCTCGATCCTCTCGACGCAGGTCTACATGAAGCTCCCGATCCAGAAGGGCCGCCGCGCCGCCGCCGCCGTCCCCTCCATGCGCGTCTTCCCCGAGGCGAGCGCCGCAAAGCTGCCGATCAAAAAGCGGTAGCGCCAGTCGTCGGTCCTCAGTCCTCGGATGTCGACGAGTTACTGCGCCCTACGCACTAACCACCCCGCAAGAGCAACCCCCGCCGCCCGCCCCTCGTATACCTCCCCATGCTTGTAGTCGACTCCGTCTCGAAACGCTTCCGTTCCGGCAATTACGGTGTGCGCGACCTCTCACTCACGATGACCAACGGCGTCGTCGGACTCCTCGGTCCCAACGGCGCCGGGAAAACGACCCTGATGCAGATGATCGCGACGGTCACCCGCCCCACCGCCGGCCGGATCAGGTTCAACGACATCGACGTCGCCAAGAACCCTGACTCCATTCGCCGGCGCCTCGGGTACCTGCCGCAGGACTTCGGCGTTTACGAGAACCTCACCGCGATCGAGTTCCTCGGCTACTTCGCCGCTTTGAAAGGGGTCCGCGACCGCAAACGGATCGATGCGATGCTCGAGATGGTCAACCTCCACACCGTCGCGAAGCGGACCATCGGCGGCTTCTCCGGCGGCATGAAGCAGCGTCTCGGCATCGCGCAGGCGCTCATCAACGATCCCGAGATCGTCATCGTCGACGAGCCGACCGCCGGACTCGATCCGGAAGAGCGCGTCCGATTCCGCAACGTCCTCGCCGACCTCGGCATGGGCAAGCTCGTGATCCTCTCGACCCACATCGTCTCCGACGTCGAGTCGATCGCCACCCACATCGCGATCATGCGCAACGGCGGAGTCGTCGCGTATGCCGCGCCCGAGGATCTGCTGCGGAGCGCGGGAGGCAACGTGTGGGAGATGGTCGTCCGCTCCGACGAATTCGACGAACTGCGGCGCACCGCGAGAGTCTCCGGCGCCGTGCGCAAGAGCGACGGCGTGCACGTGCGCCTCGTCAGCCCCGAGCAGCCGCGTGGCGGCGTCGCCGCCGAGCCCACACTCGAAGACGCGTTCCTCTACGCGATGAGCGTCGCTGCATGACCGAGACGCTCCACCGCATCGGCGCGATCGTCCGCGCGGACTTTCTGATCCGCTTCCGGCGGCTCTCGACGCTCGTCATCTTCCTGCTCCTCAGCTTCTTCGCCTACGTCTGGATCCCCGATCCAGCGACCGGCAGGACGCTGATGCAGATCGGCAAAGGCCGCGTCCTCTACAACTCCGCGGCGATCGGGATGGCGACCGCCGTCCTCGCCACGATCTTCATCGGCCTGGTCGGCTTCTACGTGACCTCGAACGCCGTGCAGCGCGACCTCAACTCGCGTTGCGGCTTCGTCATCGCGTCGACGACCATGAAGACGCGCGAGTACATCCTCGGGAAGTTCGCCGGCAACATCGTCTTCCTCGTGACCTTCGTCTGCGGCTTCATGCTCGTTTCCATGGCGATGGTGCTCGTTCGCGGCGAGGCGCCGCTCCAGCCGCTGATCTTCGCGAAGCAGTACGCGATCCTCGCCCCCTCGGCGATCGTGTTCGTGGCCGCCCTGTCGATCGTCTTCGAGTCGATCCCGTTCCTCTCCGGACGTTTCGGCGACGTCGTCTACTTCATCTTCTGGGTCGGTTCCCTCGGCGTCGTCGCCAGCTCGATGGAGCAGGGGCACGGCGGTGTTCTGCGCTATTTCGATTTCAGCGCCTTCGGCTACCTTCTCGAAGAGACGAAGCGGACGTACCACACGAACAGCATGTCGATCGGGCAGAGCCCGTTCGACAAGAGCGTGCCGCTGCGCGTCATCGACGGCCTGCACCTCGGCGGCGGCGAATGGGTCACGCGTCTCACGTCGACGCTCTCACCGATCCTCATCCTCGGCATCGCACTGCTCTTCTTCCATCGCTTCGACCCGGCGCGCGTCCGGGCCCATACCGCGCGCAACGGAAAGTGGATGCAGCGGCTGAACGCGATCGCGAAGCCGTTCACCTATCCGCTGACGATGCTCACCCGAGGCGGCGGAGCCGTCCTCGCCGACGCGCGGACTTCACTCGCGGCAGTACCGCTCGCCGCATTCGCGTTCATTGGAATCACCATCGCGACGCTCGCGGGCGGCCACGACGTCCTCCTGATCGGCATCGCTCCGGCCGCGATCTTCATCGCCGACATCGCCTCACGCGAGCGCCGCGCCGGCACCACTGCGCTCGTCTACGCTGCCCCGCGCCTCCGCGAGCGCTTCGTCTTCTGGAAACTCGGCAGCTCCATCGTCGTCGCCACCCTCATCCTCGCCGCGCCGGTCGCCCACACCGCGATCACCCGCCCCGCGTCGCTCTTCGCGCTCCTCGTCGGCATCGCCTTCCTCTGCGCCGCCGCCACGTCCCTCGGCATCATCAGCTCCAACCCGAAGACGTTCGTCGTGCTCTTCCTGACGTACTGGTACATCGTCGTGAACGACAAGGGCCAGACCGCGTACTTCGACTTCGCCGGCTTCTACAAGGCCACGCCGATCTGGGTGACCTTCCTTTACGCCGGGCTGGCGGTCACGTTTGTCGCTGCGGCCGAGGGCGTACATCGGGCGCGGTTGCGGGAGTGAGTCGAGCTACACTCGCGCTCGCATGGCGCTGCCCAAAGTCTCCCTCACCACGAAGATCTTCATCGGCCTGATCGCCGGCATCATTCTCGGGTGGCTCAAGCCGGATTGGGGGATCGCGGTACGGCCGCTGTCTCTCCTCTTTCTGAACCTCATCAAGTCGATCATCGCGCCGCTGATCTTTGCGACGCTTGTCATCGGCATCGCCGGAACGGGCGACATCCGCCAGGTCGGGCGCATCGGCGTGAAGGCGCTCGTCTACTTCGAGATCGTCACGACCTTTGCGCTCTTCATCGGCCTCGGTGCTGTCAACCTGACGAAGCCGGGCGAGGGGGTATCGCTGGCCGGCGTCCATCGCGAGGACGACAAAGCGATTCTCGCCGATCGTGCCAAGAAACTCGCCGCCGACGCCAGCACCGCCGCTGCGAAAGGCGACTCGAACACCGCGGCTGTCAAAGCCGCGGCAGCCGCGGATGCCGTGAGCAAAGGCCTGACCGCTCCCGACCCGCCGGCCAAGCCGCAGAAATTCGGCGACATCGTCGCGCACCTCTCGCCCGCGTCGATCATCAAGGCGATGGCCGACGGGGACGTCCTGCAGATCGTCATCTTCTCCGTCGTCTTCGCGCTCGCGGTCACCAGCATCGGCGAACGCGCACGGCCGATCATCCACTGGTGCGAGTCGCTCGCCGACATCATGTTCCGCTTCACCGAGTTCGTGATGAAGATGGCGCCGATCGGCGTCGGCGCCGCGATGGCGAACACCATCGGCCACAGCGGCCTGAAAGTCCTCCGCAACCTCGGCATGCTGGTCGGGACGCTCTACGGATCGCTCGCCGTCTTTCTCATCTGCGTGCTCCTGCCGGTCGCACTGATTTTCCGCGTGCCGCTGCGCGACTTCTTCAACGCCGTGAAAGAGCCGGCGACGATCGCCTTCGCGACGACGTCCTCGGAGTCGGCGCTGCCGAAGGCGATGGAGAACATGGAGCGCCTCGGCGTTCCGCGGCGCATCGTCGGCTTCGTCCTTCCGACCGGCTACAGCTTCAACCTCGACGGCACCACGCTCTACCTCGCCCTCGCCTCCGTCTTCGTGGCGCAGGCGGCCGGCGTCAATCTCAGCTGGACGCAGCAGATCGTCATGATGCTGACGCTGATGCTGACGTCGAAAGGCGTTGCCGGTGTCCCCCGCGCGTCGCTAGTCATCCTGCTCGGCACGCTCGCTTCATTCAACCTGCCGGCCGAGGGCGTCATCGTCATCCTCGGCGTCGACGAGCTCATGGACATGGCGCGCACCTGCGTCAACGTCATCGGCAACTGCCTTGCTACCGTTGTGGTCGCCCGTTGGGAAAACGCTTTCCGAGGACCAGAATGGGTGAGCGAAGAAGCGGAACTGGAACAGGTCACGGGTCAGCCCGCCATTGCCGGCTGATGCGCAGCCTTTTGCACCCTAGCGCCCTGATCGCGCTCCTGGCGGCGTTCGTTCTCATCGGCGTCCTCCCGTTGCGCGCCGATGATGACCTGATCAACCCCGATCGTCCCGGCATTGCCGACGGCAGCCAAACGATCGCGCGCGGCACGTTCCAGCTCGAGACCGGGATCGATCGCGAGAAAGGGGACAACTCGTTCCCGACGCTCCTTCGCTACGGAATCTCGAAGAACTTCGAGGCGCGCCTCGAGAGCGACAACGCGCTGACGCACCCGCTCCTCGGCTTCAAGGTGCACTTCGCCGACATGCCGACGCTCGGCGTGATCGTGCGCGCAGGCGAACATCACGAAGGCGATGTTCGCCTCGCCGCGGACATCAACCTAGGCGAGAAGTGGTCGCTCAATCCGAACGTCGGCATGAACCGCGACCGCGGCGCGCTCGCCGCCCTCACCATTCAGTACAACCTGACGCAGCGCGCGAACGTCTTCATCGACGGCGGCTACGACACCAGCCAGCTCCAACTCGACGCCGGCGGCGCCTGGATCATCGGACGCGACACCCAGCTCGACGCCAGTGTCACCTGGGGCGCCCGCGGCGCCGGCGTGCCGAACGTCATCTATTCGGCAGGCATCAGCCGGCGATTCTGAGGATCACGCCGAGACGGAGTGACCGCCAGACACCTTTCCCGACTTTCGTAGCCTCCGTCACCATTCGTTGTCACGGCCGTTGGTACACTGGAATGACTGTGTGGCGCGGCCCCGTCCTCAGATCCTTCTTCGTCGCAGCGCTCCTGCTGGCGGCGGTCTGCGATCTCATGGCTCTTCCCGCGGATCGCGCTGTCTCGCAGTACGTCCGGCGTGCGTGGAGCGTTGAGCAGGGGTGGACGCACGGCACGATCCGCGGCCTGGCCCAGACCTCCGACGGCTACCTGTGGCTGGCCACCTACGAGGGACTCGTCCGCTTCAACGGCGAGCGCTTCCAGATCTTCGACAAGACCACTAGCCCCAGCCTGATCAGCAACAGCATCACCACGCTTTGCCTGGGACGCGACGACACGCTCTGGCTGGGAACACTGGCCGGCGTCGTCCACGAACAAGGCGGCCGATTTGAGAATATCCCCCTTCCCGGCGGCACCGACGTCGTCAACGCCATTGCCGCCGCGGACGACGGCGCGATCTGGGTCGGCACGTTGGCCGGCAAAGTCTTTCGCATCGTCAACCGGCGAGCGGAGGCTGTTCCCCTGCCGCTGCCCCACGGTCCCGTCAACGCGTTGGCGACGGCTGGCGGCACCACTTGGATCGGCACGGGGCGTGGCCTCGTACGCATCGGCGGCGGCCGGCCTCAGACCTGGACCGCGGCCAACGGACTCTCGAGCGAAACAATCGTGTCGCTCCTGGTCGACGGAGACGGTGTCCTCGCTGGAACGGCCGTCGGACTCGATCGGGTCGCGGGCGGCAAAGTGACCCGCATCGGAGGACTTCCGGTCGATCAGGTCACGGCGCTGCGACGGGACCGCGACGGAAACCTCTGGATCGGAACCTACAGCAACGGCGTCATGCGCCTGAGCAACGATGGCCGTCTCTCCAGTTACGGCCTTGCCGAAGGCGCGCTGAATCCGACCGTGCGGGCCATCTTCGAGGACGACGAGGGGAGTGTTTGGATCGGAAGTAACGTCGGCGTCGAACAGCTTCGCGTAGGCGCTTTCATCACCTGGAACAGGCGGGACGGCCTCGCGGACGCGGTGGCGCGCGTCATCTTCGAAGACCGCGACGGCGTGCTGTGGGTCGCGACCGCCAACGGTCTCAGCAGGTGGGAGCATGGCGAATGGCGGCCGGTCGACGACGCCCGGCTGGCGCGCATCCTCTCCATCGCGCAGACCAAAGACGGCGCGCTTTGGTTTGGTACGACGAACGGCGTGTACCGCGTCTTCAACGGCAAGACCACGTTCATCACCACCGCGCAGGGGTTGTCCAACAACACCGTCCGCGCCATTCACGAAGACCGTCGCGGCGACGTATGGATTGCCACCGACTTCGGACTCAATCGTGTCCGGCCCGACGGCCGGGTCGAAAGCTTCGCCGGCCGCGGCGGCCTCGGCACCGACTACGCGATGGCCATCGCCGAGGGGCGCGACGGCCGCATCTGGGTCGCTACGGGCGGAGGGCTCGCCGAATTCAATGGCATCGCGTTCCGGCTGCATACCGCGCCGCGCGAGCTTCCGTCGAACCGGTTGTTCGCGCTCGCCGTCGACACCGAAGGAACCGTCTGGATCACCACCGACGGCGACGGATTGGTGCGCTATCGCAACGGCAAATCGAGCGTCATCACTACGCGCAACGGCCTCCCTGCCGACAAGATCCTTTCGCTGGTCGACGACGAGAGAGGCAACCTCTGGTTCGGCACCCCGCGAGGCGCGTTCATGATCTCCAAACGCGAACTGAACGAGGTCGCCGATGGGAAATCCCCGACTCTCGACGACGTTCCTCTGTTCGACGAGAACGACGGCCTCGGTAGCCGGCAGTGCAACGGCCTTGCGAATCCTGCTGCGCTCCGCACGCGCGACGGCCGCATCTGGTTCGTGACTGCGAACGGCGTTTCCGTGCTGACCAACGCTCGTACGCCGGAGCTGCCGCCGCGCCTTCCGGTCATCGAACGCGTCTCCGTCGATGGACGCGATGTGACCGCCGCGGCGCTCCGCTCCATCCCGCCGGGCACCGAACGTCTGGAGTTCGCATTCAGCGGCGTGACCTTCGTGACGCCGGAGCGCCTGCGCGTTCGCTACCGGTTGGAAGGGTACGACACGGCATGGATCGACGCCGGAACCAGCCGCGTCGCCTCATATACGCACCTGCCCGCGAGCAACTACACCTTCGTTCTGGCGATGTCGCGTCACGGAAAGAGCTGGCGCACCACGTCGCTGCCCTTCTCGCTGCAGCCGCACTTCTATCAGACCACCTGGTTCATCGTCCTCTCCGCCCTTGCGGTCGTCGGACTGCTCTTCGCCTTCCACTCCTTCCGGATGCAACTGATCCACGCGCGGGCCCTTCACCTGGAGCAAGTGGTCGAGGAGCGGACGCGGCAGATCAGTGAGGAGAAAGGCCGCACCGAGGTCGCGCTGCGGCGTGCGGAGGCTGCCACGCGCGAGGCGGAGCGGCATGAGAAGCTGACCGAGGAGGCGCTGGCGCACGCCGAAGCCGCCAGCCGGACCAAGAGCGTCTTCCTCGCCACCACCAGTCACGAGCTCCGTACGCCGCTCAATGCGATCATCGGATTCTCGGAGATCCTGTTGTCGCAAATCGGGGATCGAATCGAGCCGCGCTACGGCCGCTTCCTGAGCAATATTCACTCCTCCGGCCTCTATCTTCTCGGCCACATCAACAACATCCTCGACCTCTCCAAGATCGAGGCGGGCCGGATGGAGATCCAACCGGAGATCGTCGACCTGAACGACGTCGTCGATGGGATCTGCAACGTGATGCGGGGCGTCGCGACGATGCGCGACGTCGTGATCGACGTCGACATCCCCTCCGACCTGCCGCGCATCACCGCCGATCCGACGCAAATCCGGCAGATCTTCTACAACCTCATGTCCAACGCCGTGAAGTTTTCGCCCGAGCACTCCGCGGTAACGGTCAGCGCCCGCCGCTCCGGCGACGACGACGTGGAGATTCGCGTCAAAGACCAGGGCATTGGCATCGATCCCAAAGACCATCAGCTCATCTTCCAGGAGTTCCGGCAGGCGCACGGGTCGAAGGGCGAGCGACCCCAGGGGACCGGCCTCGGACTGGCGCTGGTGAAACGCTTCGTGGAGCTACACAACGGCACGATCCGTCTCGAGTCGGCTCACGGCCAGGGAAGCACGTTCATCGTCTTCTTGCCCCGCCAGTACCAGCCGGCCGTGTCATACGCTATTGTGTCCGGCCGTGCCGAGTGACGACAGACGACAAGCACTTTCGCGCTTGACGCGCGAGGCGCACCTTCTTCATGAAGAGTGGGTCGCCGTCGTAGGCGTAGGCCGATTGTCCGACGACGGCGCGAAGGAGATCCTCCGGCGCACGGCGGCACGATCCGACGAGCTCGCCGCCACCCTCGCGCGGCAGGCCATCTCCGTCGAGGAGCACAACGACCAGCGCTTCGTCATGGTCATGGCCATGCGCCGCTTCATCGATGGCGGCTGCGACGGGCGCGCCGGACGTCTGCTCGCCCGAGAGATGCACGACCTCTTCGAGGACAGCCCGCCCCTTCCGCATCCGAAATATCGTTTCACCTTCGATTGGGTCTCGCCGCACGCCCCAGCCTGGGAGAAAGACCTCGGCCATCTGCGCGGCAAGCCCTCCGTTCACGGCCTGGAGATCGGCTGTTTCGAAGGGCAGTCGGCGTGCTGGTTCCTCGACCACATCCTCACTCACCCCACCAGCCGGCTCACCTGCGTCGATCCGTTCGCCATTCCGATGGACAGCGTGCTTCTCCGTTACTTCGAGCGCTACTTCGATCACAACATCGCCGCCTCCGGGTCGGGCGATCGGGTGACGAAGCTGATCGGAAGCTCGCAGGTGGTGCTCCGGACGCTGCAGCCGGCGCAGTTCGACTTCGTCTACGTCGACGGCTCCCACCGCGTCGGCGACGTGCTCCAGGACGCCGCCCTGGCGTGGCCGCTTCTCCGCGCGGGCGGCACGGCCATCTTCGACGACTACGATCTCGCCGACGATGCCGCCCCCGGTCTGCTCGCTCGCGTACCGGGACGGGCCCTCGATGCGTTCGTCAGCGTGCTGGGGGACAGCGTGACGGTGTTGCGGAAAGATTGGCAGCTTGTCTTGCGGAAGGCTTGAAAGTTTCCTATCATTCATCGGCTTCGCCCCGGTTGATCGCGGTCCCCTCCCGTTAATTCCTGAAAACGGTTTCAGACTTATGCATAGAATGAAGGCCCTGCCGGTCGCCCGGCTTTCGTCCATCGTCTCGGCGATCACCAGCGTCGTTCGCGATCGCTTCGGCCTCAACCGCGTTTGGATCGGCGGCGGCAGCGCACCGGCGCTCCTCGACCACCTGTTCGGCGGCAACGCCCTGCGGATGCGCGATTTCGACCTGGTGATGGTCGCCGAGCGTCCCGTCGACGAGACTCTGGCCCGGCAGATCGGCGAAGCGGTCGACTCGCCGGACCTGCAGTTCCTCCCGCGCTACCTTTATCCGCGGCAGCGCTCGCGCTGCGGCGAACAGCCGTGGCTTGCCGGATGGGGCGTCCTGTGGAGCGCGCACGGCGTCGAGGTCGACCTCTCGATTTTCCACGATCACACCGCGCTGGAACTGAATGGTTTGCTGAACATCGACCGTATCCGTATTCCGCTCCCGGCCGACGTCACCCTCAACGACATCGCCGCGACGATGCTCTCCACCGGTGGCGCGCAGCGCGCCATCGCGCGTGGTTTCGCGGAGGATCCTTGCGGCGGATATCCGAGCTGGGTCCACCGCGCGCCGGCCATCGTGGCGTGGAACGACATCCACGCGTGGCCGGTCGAGTGCGCCATCCGCATCGTCCGATCGTGCGTCAACAAACTTCACATCTTCCACCTCCGCCCCGAGCTCGCCGAACCGCTTCGCGCCGCCATCATCCACGGACGGGAGCGCGGCGACCGGTTCGTCCGGGTCCGCAACCTCCTCAAACTCTTCCACGACGATCGCGCCGCGATCGAGCTCGAGATGATGCATAGTCTCAGCGCGTTCGACGAATGGCTCCCCGATCTCGCGGACCTCATCGAGCGCGTGGGCGACGGCGGACTCGCCGCGCTCTTTGCGGAAAGCGACCGCGCCGGGAAGCAGGACATCGATCACCACGCGATGTTCGCCGAGGCCGGCGAGCAGGGCGGCGACGAAATGACCGCGTTGCGTCTCGAAGCGATGCTGCTGAGCATGCCGGCCACCAGCCGCGATCGCGTGCTCGACGAAGTCGCCATCGCCGAGCCGACCTTCGCCGAGCTCGTTCGCAAACAGATGCCGCGCGTCGAACGCCGCCGCGGCAAACGCCCGGCGCCGAAGGCGCGCATCCCTTCCGCTGCGGCGCGGATTCAGGCTTTGGCGGCAGTGAACGCGCCGGTCGACTTGACGACGTAATACGCGCCGTCAGCAGCGATCCGCGCCGCGACGGCCGCCCGCATCTCCTGCCGAACGGCTTCGACACGCCGGCTGATCGACGCGACGTAGCCCAGCAACAGCTCGGGACTTGTGACACGAAGAGTGTCGGGGTAGTCCTCGCGCCGGACCTCGTCGAAGACCTGCCGCAACTGCTCCTCGCCGTTCTCCAGCGTGAACGGCGCCGAGATGTCGCCCCCTTCGATTCCGAAGTCGCTCATCAGCGCCTTGATCTCCCGCAGATGCTCGCGGCCGTTCGTTGCCGCGAAGAGCACCCCGCCACGCCGCAGTACCCGCCGGATCTCGCGCAAGCCGCGCTGCCGTTCCTCGACGTGATACAGCATGTGGTTCGCGATGACGAGGTCGAAGAGATCGTCGCCGAACGGAAGCTCGGGGAGAGCACAGGCTACGTAAGCCGCGGCGCCCGGCACCGCGAGGCGCGTCGTCTCCACCATGCCGGGCGAGATGTCCGACACGATCAGCCGCAGGCCGCTCGGCATCCGGTCTCGATTGTCCGACCAGAGGCTTCCCGTGCCGCATGCGATCTCGAGCACGCGCTGCCCCGGCGCCAGCGCCAGACGGTCGAAGATCCAGCGCTGCAGGCCATACGGATTGGTGCTGCACTCGCGGTGCAGCGCGATCCGCGCGGCGAGATTGCCGCTCGACCGGTATTGCTCCTCGATCGCTTCCCGATCCATCAGAGCAAGCGATTGTAGACTTCGCGTTCCGTGTGGTCAGCATCGCGTCGCGTTCTGTTCCTGACTGTCTTCATCGACTTGCTCGGTTTCGGCATCGTCGTGCCGATGCTCGCCTTCTGCGCGAAGCAGTACGGCGCGAGCGGCGCGGTGCTGGGGATGATTCTCGGCTCGTTCTCCCTCATGCAGTTCCTCTTCTCCAGCGTGTGGGGACGCCTCTCCGATCGCATCGGCCGCCGGCCGGTGATCATGACCAGCCTCCTCGGCAACATCGTTGGTTTTTGTGTCTTCGCCTTCGCCTCGAGCATCCCGATGCTCTTCGCCTCCCGCATCCTCTGCGGCATTGCCGCCGCCAGCGTGTCGACGGCGCAGGCCTATGTCGCCGACTCCACTGACGATTCCAACCGCTCCGCCGGCATGGCCATGATCGGCATGGCCTTCGGCCTCGGGATCGTGCTCGGGCCGCCCATCGGCGGCCTCTTGTCGGGATTCTTCTCCTCGCCGAACCTTCTCCCGGGTGCCGTCGCGGCGGGCCTTTCGGCGATCGCCTTCACGATGGCCACCGTGGCCTTGCCGGAATCGAATCCACGGCGTCCGCAGGCAGGGCGGTGGTCGCTGCTCGACCACGAAAGCTGGAGGATTTTTTTCCGGATGCGCGGACTGCGCCTCGCCGGCGCATCGCTCGCGGCGCTGATGTTCACCCTGGCGTCGCTCGCGCCGATCCTCGTGCTGGTCGGACGCGATCGGTTCGCGATGACGGCGCGAGAGGTCGGCTACCTCTTCGGCCTCATGGGACTCGTCGTCGTGGTACTGCAGGCAACCACGATCGGCTGGCTGACGCGCAGGTTCGGCGACGTCGGTGCCGGCATCGGCGGCGCGTCTGCGCTGATGGTCGGATTGCTCATGGTCCCGTTCACGCAGTCGCGCGGCGCGCTTGCCGCCGCCACCTGCCTGATGGGCGCGGGCCAGGCGCTTTGCAATCCCGCATTGAGCGCCTACATCAGCAAGATCTCCCCTCCAACCCACCGCGGCGCGATCCTCGGCGTCTCGACATCGCTGAACGCTCTCGCGAGAGTCATCGGTCCCGCCGCCGCCGGACTGGCGTACGACGCCCTCCACGCATCGGGCGCGCTCCTCTCGCAAGCCGCCGTGGTCACGATCGGAATCGTTCTCTCGCTGCGATTGATCGTCAAATCGCCATCCCTGCCGCAGGGGGGCGTAGCTCAGTTGGTGGAGTAGGATCAAGCTGCCATGATCCGTTCTCTCCTCGTGTGCGTGCTGCTGCTTGCAGCGATGCCGCTTCTGGCGCAGGACGCACCCGAGGACGAAGAGCCGTCGCCGGAACCCGTTGTCGTTACGACGAAATGCGACATGAACCTCCACACCTCACCCGGAGGTCCCGCAAAGGGCGTCGTGCAGAAGGGCATCGAGGTCACGGTCGTCGGGACGAGCAACGGGTGGATGCGGGTACGCAACGGCAGCCGTGTGGGATGGGTCGACCGCCGCAACTTGATTTCCCGCGATCGCAGCGTCCGCATGGAAGTCTCGTTCACGCGAAAAGCGCAGAAGGCACCGCCGTGCGCCGACAACCTCGAACACTGCGGTCCCGTGGGGTGTGAGACCGGCGACGATCCCGCTTCCAAAGAGCACGCGTTGATGAACATCGTGAAGCGCGGACCGGGCAGCGGAAAACCGACGCGCCTGACGATCGCTTCCTTCGCGAAACTGCAGGCGAGGGCCGATACGCTCGTCGGACAGGGGGCGTCACTCTCCGCCGCGGATCGTGAGTCGCTTCGCAAACTGAAGATCGGAAGCGTATCGGTAGGTGAGGGGCACCTCGTCACCGTGACCGGATATCTCATCGGCGATCCGCATCCGAACGATCACGAGACCGTGAACTGCAATCTCACCGGCAAGGACAACAACGACTTCCACATCCCGCTCGCCGATTCACCCGGCAAGACCCCGTTCGAAGGAATCGTCGTCGAGGCGATCCCGCAGGGGCGCAATCCCGGCTGGACGGACACGAAGATGAAGAAGATCGTGAAAGCGAAGCAGCGCGTGATGATCACGGGCCAGCTCTTCTACGACAGCGCGCATCGCGTCCGGACGAACGACAACCCCAGTCTCCGCAACCAGCCGCAGCGCTTCAGCCTTTGGGAAGTCCACCCCGTCAACGAGTTCCTCGTCTGCACGACGCCGCCATGCAGTCCGACCAAGAAGTCGCAGTGGACGAAGCTCGAGGACGTGCAGTAGGTCGTCGCATTCGACGCCGTTCCCGCGTGTTGTAAAATCCCGGCCTCACCTGAGCGGGCGTAGCTCAGTTGGTAGAGTAGGAGCTTCCCAAGCTCTTGGTCGCGGGTTCGAATCCCGTCGCCCGCTCCAATAGATACCGGCACTTACGATCGTTCAACACGACTTCCGATTCGAGGGAGTCTCTGTGACGGTCTCTGTTGCTGCCCTTCTCGCTCACCCTTCGACACCTTTCTCTCCATTCGCTAAATCCGATCGCATCGTGGTTGCCGAACAGGAGACCACGCATGGAAAGATCGGATTCCCGCGCCGCAGGTGGCGCGGCTCATCGGCATCAAGACGCCCACGCTCGCGAAGTGGCGCTGCCTCGGCAAAGGCCCGCAGGGCTGGATTCAAGTCTCGCCGACGCACGTGACGTATCCCCGCAGCGAAGTCGAACGCTTTCTCGCCGCGCGCGCCGCAGTGACACCTACCTGCTCGTGATTACCGAGGCTGGGCGATGAAGCGGCAGCAACTGCCCGGCTTCACGTACGACGGCAAGCGGAAGCGTGCCATCTTCGACGGCTTCGTGCCGGGCACCAAGTGCAAGGTACGGCGACAGCGCACCATTGAGGATGTCACCCGCGACCAGGCGCTCGAAGCGTGGAAGGAGTTTCGCGCCGAGCTCGCGAGTGGCCGAGCGATCCGAGGGCCGCTCACGCTGCGCCAGTTCGTTGAGGGCTACTACGAGCTGATCGCGGCGAGTCACGCGCCCGGCACGCGCAAGACGCAGGGCATGATTATCAAAAACCACCTGCTCCGCTACTTCGGCGACAGGAGGAAATCGGGAAGGGGCCGGATGGACTGTGGGCGATGCCCGAGAACCACTACCTGCTCGCCGAGATCAAGAACGAGGTTCTGCCCGATCGGAGCGAGATCGTGAAACGGAGCAGATGTCGAACAGCGCGAACTGGTTTAAGAAGGAATATGGAGCGGATGCGCCGGTCGTGCTGTTGATGGTCCACCGGACCGAAAAGCTGGCGAACTCGGCCTATCCGCCAAGCGCGATGGTCGTGATGACGCCAGTGAAACTCGATGCCCTGCATAGCCGCCTCCGGGCGTTCGCCGCAGCGCTGGCGACGAAGACGCCGGAAGCGTGGACTGCAAGCGACATCGGAAAGCTCCTCGTGGCACACCGGCTCGATGCTGGCAGTGTACGTACCGCCTATTGCGTGCCAGCGAAGCGATAGCGCCCGATGACGAAGCACGTTCTCCAGCCATGCCTGTACTGCGATGTGCCCGGCCGCTCGAAGGAGCATGTCCTGCCGCAGATGTTTGGCGTCTACGAGAACAAACTGACCGTGTGGGACGTCTGCCCCGACTGCAACCAGATTCACTTTGGCCAGAAACTCGAAACCAAGTTCGGTCGCAACAGTGCGGAAGCGATCTTTCGCCTGGTGTTCGGCCTGAAAAGCCCAGAGAAGGCGCGCGAGATTGGCGGCGACCGCGTGACCGCCATCAACCTTGAAGATGATGAGTACCGCGGGGCGGAACTTGAGTTCGAGCCAGACGGCGAAGGCACCTTCAAGGGGCGCATGCAGCCGCAGGTCATCATCAAACATGAGTCCCCTTAGAAGTTCCGAGCGCCTTCCGCGAAGACGAGATTACCGCGGAGGCTGTGCAGCCGTTCCTTCGGGGCAGCGAAATCATCATCCCCGGTGAGGTGAACAGCGACGACGCTCTTCGCCTTCGCGCGAAGATGGAGCAGGCTGGCTATCAGTTCGTGACTGTCGAGCAGTTCGCCGTCACGCCGCGGACCGCACCTGACTTTCTCCTGCTCGCCGGAGTGTTGCGACAAGGTGGCCGAACCAACGCGCTCGCGGCGAGCGACGTTACTCGACGTGAGTTTGAGCGGTCACCGGTACTAAGACCTCCCAAACGCCGGCTTCGAGGCGGCGGTGCACGTCGCGTAGACTTGTGCGATCCCTAACACGAACGACGATCGGCCGCCGTGGCGTGGCGCAGCCTTGCGTGGAGTGCTACTGGCGAGCATCGCGGCTTCGATGCCGTTTCTATTGGTGCGCGCCTGTTCGACCGACGATCTGCGGATTCTGACGGCGTTGTCCCACAGCGCGGGTGCGTTCACGGCTTCTCCGTTGCCACTGCTGCGCGTCGAAATGTTCGAGGGCTTCCCCGGGCTCGGCGGCCATGTCATCCCGGCGAAACGTCTCTACCGCGTCGACCTGCAAGGCCGCATTCGCGAGCTTCGTCTCCGGAATGCGTCTCTCTCTAAGGAAGAGATCAGGGCAGTGTTGCGGCTCCGACATCTTCAGCATCTTGATCTCGACGGCAGCTCGTTCGGCGAGTCGCTTGACGTCACCTCTCTGCCGAAGCTGGAGGTGCTGCAACTGCGCGACACCAACATCACCCGGCTCGCCGGTCTGCCGCGCCTGCGGTACCTGTGGCGGCTCGACGTGGCGCACACTGGACTGCAGGCGCTCGAGTCGACGGACGCCGTCGACGTGGATCTTTCTGGCGCCAGACTAAGCGATCTATCGGTTCTGTCCACATCGCGCCGACGCGAGCTAAGGATCGACGGCCTCGACTTCTCCGCCGTGAAGGGGCTAGAGAAGCTCGACGTGCAGCGGCTGTCGCTTCGTCGCTGCACTTCGGTAGACCTCACGCGCGTTCGGGCGATGCGGCATCTCTTGGTGCTGCATCTCGATGGTACGCATGTCGAAGAAGCGGCGGTCGTGTCTCTACAGCGCAAAGGCGTGGTGATTTACGGCGGTCCCGATGAACAAATCCAGATGATCTCCCGCTGGCTCTATGGCCAGGCGTCGGCTGCGCGCGACCGGGCAGCGGCGATTAGCTCTGGCCCGACAGGTAACGCCTGGCCCACACTGGCGGTTCTGCTCTGTTTTGCTGGTTTCCTGACAGTAATGTCCGCGACCATGCTCGGAACGCTCTCGCACCGGGGGTGGTTGCGCGTTATGGCCGGCACGATCGTGCTCCCACTCCTGCTGGCGGTCGATCGCTGCAATATCCCAAAGATGCAGCTCGCGGTTTCGGTGGCGATCCTGATCTGCACAGGAGGCTTTTTCTTGATTCCGCTGTCGATACGCCTCGCCGGCTCCCGCCTCGGGCCGGCGGCGACATTCTGGCTGCGGACTCTGTCTGCGATGCTGGCCATCTGCGCGATAGGCATTCCCGTGCTTGTCTTCGGTGTCGCCGTAGCAGTGGAAAGCAACTCGCTGCTTATCACCACCCTGGTGATTGCTTTGGAGGTGCTCGTGCTACTGGCGACCGCGTACCCCGTCGGCAGCGCGGTCGCCTGGATCGCGTTTCGGCATCGACTGCGGCGCCGGTTCGATAGCGGCGACCTTCTTCTCGTCATCGCGACCGATACCGTCCTCCTCTCCACTACAATCGCCACCTGCACAAGTCAGTTCCGCCGGCTGCGGAAGCCCGAGGATGCGGCAATCGTCGGAGAATTGTCTCTGACCCCGATCTTCGACTCGCGCATGCTGCATGGAATCGTCCCGAAATACGGGACGCGCGGACCGGCGGGAATCATCGTCCAAATCTCGCCGAACTCTCAAGACACCCATATTGGTGAGCTAGTCTCGTGGCTGAAACTCGTTCACGAACGCACCGGCGCGCCGATCTGGCTTGTCGGAACCACCGCGGTTCGCCCTGGCCGCGCGCATCCGCTCGTGGCTCTCTCGCGTGAGGTTCCGCTGACGGTTCATGCGAGCAAGCTTCGCTTCATGATGCTTGCCACGCGGCCCAGCTTCTGGCCGAACTCGGTACAGGGGGCCATCGTTCTCAACCGCAAGATATCGTGGTCGCGCCTGCAAACCGCCGGGCTCGACACCATCCTGACGAACGCCGTGCTCCCGGTTGCACAACTACTGCGAAGCGTTTTCGCCGAAGGCTCGGACGCAAACCGCACCGACGTCGCGTTGCGCGCCGTCGAGCTGACGGCGGCGTACTTCTGCTACGCGTGTGCGCTGGACGCGCGTGTCCATGGCGACGAGGACGAGGCGGCACGAATCATCCAAGCTACCGCGAAGCCGACCTTCGGCACTTGGCTCGTCGAGCTTTCTCGCTGTGTGAGAAGGGCGAACAGTCCGCTGAGCCGGCGCCTCGCAGATGCGCTAAAGCACCCTGCCGGTTCGGATTTCGAAGAGCTGCGCGAGGCACTGGTCGTGCTCGGTGCGCGCGATCCGCAGCGACTATCGCCAAAACTCATCGACGCGCTCGATCTGCTGCGCGAGGCGCGCAACACGCTCACCGCGCACGGCCCTGTAAGCGAGACTGGAGCCGAGGATCTCTACGTTCTCGTGTTGGTCTCGGCAATAGAGACTCTGGCGCGACTGCCATGGGACGCGGCGAAGCTCCGTGACAAAGGCGAAGCGATGATCGCGCTCGAGCTTCAGTCGAACCTCGGCTCAACCGTCATTGCGGATGCTTCCCAGTTCTTCGCCCGCCGTCACGCATTCGCCGTGATGTTTCGCGCGGGAACGAACCGGATGCTAGATCCGGTCTGGGGCGTTCAGTGGCGTGAGGATTCGGATGCTTGAGCTGGCGCTGACATTCGGCTGGCTGCGCGGGCTGAATTGGGCCGCCCTCCGTCTGCTGCCGCAGGCGTGGGTTGAGAAGCAGGGCGTGCTCGCCCAGACCGGGGCGGCGGGTGCTTTGTCGACGATTGCGGCTCTGTCGATGATCGCAGCGGCGGCCATTCACGGCGTTGCACCGTTTTCGCCCGCTGCGGCGGTCGTGAGTATTGCCGTCGATGCAGCTTGGCTCGTGGCCGCGGTTTGTTTTCGCCGCCGTCTTCGGCAATGGGCCGAAAAACCGCAGGCATACCCTGGGGCGATATGCCTTTTCCCTTCCTTCGGCGGCTCGTCGTCGTTCTGGTGGATGCCCGACACCAAGACGCACATGGTGATTGCGCTCCTGCGGTTCTCGTTCATGACGATCCTCTTTCCAGGTGATTTCTACGCGTGCCTCGGTGGCGATCTGCGGCGGATCAACGTGACGGTTCCGCTCGACGAGTTTCGGCAGCCGCCGCCCCACGACTGGACGATCGCTCCTCATATCGCGGTGCTCGTGCCGGAAAGCGCTTCCGGCGCACGCGCTACTCCGTTTCTCGTCAGCACCGTCGCACAGTTCTTCGGACAGCACCACCACGCGGCGCTCAACCGTTGGATCTGTGGGCGCCTCGCCGCCGCGCAGTGGATGACCAGCCGGAGACTCACCGCGTGCGCGCCGGTCGCGATCGCGTGGTCATGGAAGACATTCTATTTTCAGCCCGGCCTGCGATTGCGGTTTGTGTCGCTGTTCAACACAGCGGAGATGCTGTTGCGGCTCACGGCGGCGGTTGTGCTGTCGACGCTACGCTCCGCCGGCCTACTCGTACACTCCGCCTTCTACGGGGACCGTTTCCTCGGCAACGGTTCGTTCGGCGACTGGCGCGTAACGCTCGCTAATGCACTCGGGGTCTCCGCGCCGGCCCTCGACGCGGCACGCGCAACGCTCCTCGACAACGACCCGGCGTTCGAAGGGGCGATCGAACTGCTCTCGCCCTTCTGGCAGGTCCTGGGCCGCGCCCCCTCCACAGCTCCGCGATCCGCGATGGATGGGTTTCAGCTCCTGGGCGAGCTTCGCAACAACACCCTAGGCCATGGAGCGATCGGTCATGAGCTCGAGTTGGACGCCGCGCCGTTCATTGACGCGCTGCACCGCTTCTTCCTCACCACCGTGTCGCGCATCACCGAGTGGGATCTCGGCGTGCGCGCCGTCCGGCCGGACGCAGGAGGCTCGGACGCGCCGCTCACCGTCGTCGGTACGGACGCCGGTCTTGATCCTGAGGGAGAGTTTCCAGCGGACACCGTGCCAGTGATGCATATCCCCGGTTCGGACCGCGTGGTGTCGCTGTACCCATACCTCGTGTTTCGCGATGCGCGCCTGCTCTTCCTGCGACGGGTCAGGAAGACCCGAAGCGAGTACTTCGACTTCGAGCCGTCCGTGACGCAGGAGCCAGTGACTGTCGTCCTTCCGATCACGCCTGCCGAGCTTGCGGAGCCGCGCAACCCGTGGTCGCCGTCGCCGCACATGCGGTAGGCGCACGCATACGACGGTCATCTTTGGGGTGTTCTTCCAAAAAGCCCCACGGCCGATCCGGATGCCGATTCAAACTTGCCAGTCCGCTGATCATTGCTTCCCAAGCTCTTGGTCGCGGGTTCGAATCCCGTCGCCCGCTCCAGACTGGAAACCGCGAGCGTTACCCGGGGCTGCTCACGTCCATTCTCTTCTCCGTCAACGCGCCGAGAAGCTTCATCAGCATCGGCAGGCCGGTGGTCATCGCGGTGACGAGCGCCGTCGTGGTCGTCATCAGGTCCTTCTGCGTGTAGAACAGCAGCAGCAGGAAGGCGACGATCAGGACGAAGAAGGGGACGCGGAGCGCGTCCCACTGGCTGGGCGGACGCAGAGCGTGGAGCCGTTCCGCGAGGTTCTCGCGGCGGGCGGCTTCCAGGACGTAGCGTCGGAACGTCTCGCTGAACAGTTCGACGTTCGGGTCACGGCGTACCAGGCCACGGGCGATGAGCCGGCGCAGGACGCGGCGATTCCGTCCGTTGGCGAGGCCGTTGCGCGCCAACTGCAGGAGCAGCAGCTTCTCGTCGTCGCGCAGGTTGCTCCAGAGACCGGCGTAGTACGTCTCGGCGCGCTCGCCGATCTCGTCGATGAGGTGCGCGCGGTCCACGTCGCCGGCCACCTCGTCGCGCAGCTTGCGCAGGAATGGATCGTATTCCGTCTCGCGCTGCAGCCACGTCGGCGCCGTCCAGTTGAGGCGGACCGAGTCTTTCTTCTGCTGCCGTTCCCATGCTTCATGACGGAGCTCGAGGTCATCCGCAGTGACCGAGACGAAGCGATCGAGAAGGGCGCGCCAGCGGCCGTAGTACGACAGCACGCCCGCTCCCGCGGCAACGTCGAAAGGCGGCGGCGTGGTCATGACGAAGGCGCGGCTTACGGTGGAGACGATGATGACCGTGCGGTCGGGGAGTGCCATCAGCCGCTCCAGCCACCGCAACTTCTTGTCGTTGGTGCCGCCGTCGTGAATGCCGTATTCAAAATCGGTGATGCGGACGTTCTGCCCCGCGTCGCTGCTGTCGAGCGTCTCGAGCACCTCATCCCACCTCTCGCCGTCATCGAGGGCGGCGAACGACACGTCGCGATACGTTCCCTCCGCAGCCGGCTCGGGACCCGTTAGCGCCTTGATGTCGCGGCCGCGGCGTACGAGGAAGATGTGATCGCCGAGCGTGGGGCTGAGCGGCAGGTGCGACATCCACTTCGGCTCGTCGAGGTCGATGAGCAGCACGCGAGTGGCGATGAAATGCGTGGCGTACCAGAAGATCGCCAGCAGCGGGACCGCTGCAAGGAGGAGCAGCAGATGATCGCTCCATGGCGCCGCTCCCTGCGGCACGTCGGAGAGGACGACGATCGCCGCGGGCTTCGGGCCGCCCCATAGTTTCTGCGCGACCGGCGGATCGAAACGCACGTTGCGCACGAGCTTCACCTCGCGGCCGGTCACGCACCAGAACCAGAGGTTGTCCGCGGCTTTCGCTTCGATCAACGGGCGGATCGCGACGGAATCTTCATACAGGACCGGCAGCCACTTGGCAGCGATCGGCGGCACGACTTGGTCGGCGTGGGCGCTGCTGCAGAGCTTTCCCGGGACCTCCATCACCGTATTCGATGGAGCGGGAGTCAGCGCCCACTCTTTCGGGGACGTCGGCTCGGGCTGGTCGGGTTTCTGTTCGCCTTTGACGAGCGGGTAGAGCAGGTCTCCTAGGACCGCTCCCGAATTCACCGGTGCGATGTTGTGCTCCAGATACGCGATTCGGTGCTCCAGGTCGCTCGCCGCCCGCAGCTGACCGTATCGGCAGAGGAGCTGGCTCTCCACATGGCGGCTGATCGTGAAGAAGCCGGCCACCGGCATCACGACGCCGGTGACGAGCAGGAGCACCCCGCAGAGCTCGTAAAGGGCCGCATAGTGCTTTCGCGCCCATCCGGCGGCCAGATGTTTCCTGACGAGGACGAAGGTAAGAATGGCGACACTGACAGCGAGGCTGCTCAGGATGATTCGGACCGCGCGCGGATGAGGAGAGAAGAAGAGCAACGAGTCGACCTTTCCTCTGGCGATAAAGAGGAGGTAGACGGCGTAGAGGATCAACAGAAGTGCGGTGGCGGCAGCGAAGCGGTGCGGCGCGCCGGCGCGATGCAGCACCACGTACGTCGACACGATCGCGATCAGCGGCAGTAGCGCCGCTCCGGCGAATGACGACCACGGATCCAGAACGTAGTTGTTCATCCAGAACAGCAGCAGTAGCGCGATCAGGATGATGGCGATTCGGAGATAGTCGCCTGCGTGCGTGGCGGCCGGCCACAGGCGCGGGGCACGGTATCCGGGCAGCGCGACCAGGACCACGACATAGACGATCACGTACGGCAACGCGACCGCCACCAGCATCATCAGCGTGAGCAACGCTCCTTCGATGTTGAGGACGCGTGTGAGCCGTTTCGGGCGAAACGTCACGAGAGTCCAGGGAGACGATTGCAGCGGCCGAACGTACATGGACGTGTCTTCGCCCCAGTACTTGCCGCCCACGATGCCGGCACGCCGCGCCAGCACGGCCGCGCGGAGATCGCGGTTGCGGTCGGTCTCGGCGAAGAAGTTCTCGAACCCGATGCGCTGGTTGTCGCTGTGGTACACGACAGTGCCGTTCTCGTCGATGATGGCCACTCCCACGCCCGGCGGACCGACTGGGTGCGAGACGTCGATGATGTCGGTGGCCATGGCGCTGACCGGCAGCGCGGCATTCCCCGTGTACCTGGCGACGACGGCGCGCGTTCGTCCGGTCGTCTTCAGTTGGACCCACTGCAGCACATATTCTTCGCCGTTGGCTTTCCAGGTGTAGTCCCGCTTCGCATCCTGGAAATAGCGGCGGTCGCTCTCGTTCGCGAACTGGTCGACCGCGGCGATGTGGGAACCGAGGAAACGGATCTTCGTGACCGGTGTGCCTTTCGCGTCCAGCAGCATGACCGAGTCGATGTAGGGGTATGCCTTGACGCTGTCCGCGGCCGGGGCGACCGCCTGTCCGTTGGTCACCGAATTGAGCGCCGGCTCCAGCCCCTTGAGCGCGCGCATGGCTCTGGCGACGTTTTCCGCGAAATCGACGTTGAGCCTCTCCGCGAACCGCTCCAGCTCGGCGTCGGCACGCCGCGACATCGTCCGATAGGCGAAGGCGTCGTAGATCGCGATCGTCAGCACCGCCGCGCCGACGATCGTACAGATCGCGACCATGACGACGTCGCCGATCGTCAGCGCCTGGGCCGGATCGATGAGCGCGATGCGGAGGAACGGCCAGCAACAGATGGCCAGGAGAACGACGGCGATGGCCAACAGCACGACCGACGCCCCCATCGTCATCACCTCGTACTTGAAACGCGATGTGGAGATGAGGCCGCAGACGGCCCAGTGCCCGAGCTTGCCGTCTCCGAAGGCCTTTGGAGCGTGGAGCGGCTGTGAGAAGAGCACGTAGCTCTCACCGTCGAAAGTAACGTCGGCGTGATCGGTTTCTTCGGTGAGCTCCGCAGCCTTGAGCGCCGCGGGGTCGCCGCGAAACTTCTTCTCCATGAGCGCATTGACGTTGTTGAGCAGGAGCGGCGAGCGGGTCGACCCGCGCGGCGCGGTCAGTGTGTCTTCGTCGTCGCTGTCGTCTTCGCGGTAGAGCAGCGACGACGTGCTCGGCGGAGGCTGCACGAGGCGAACGATGTTCCCATTGGAATCGGCGACCAGCACCGCGTCGAAGATGTCGCCGACGCGGTGGGCCTCCAGCGGCCGCATCGCGTCGTTGAGGCCCTCGGGGCCGAAGAGGGCCAGCCGCTCCTCGATCTGTCCCGAGACCATGGAGAGCAGCCGGAGGTTGCGCCCGGTGATGTAGGCGGAGCGCTTCCGGTAATAGCCGAGGTACGCCACCACGACGATGGCGATGACGACGAGCGACAAGACCAGCGGCGTGCGGTGGATGCGGTCTACCGGCGGAGGCGCCGCCACCTTGCTTTCGTTTTTTGCCATTCCCTCTTGTATGGAGGGGTCGAACGGCAGTCTTTCCCTACCCACCCGCGGCCCGAAGCCTCCAAATCCGTGACCCGGGTCACCGTCCCAACGTGTTCGCGCTACGATATTTAGGCGTTAGACAAGTGAGGACACCATGACATCGCCTGCGCAGGGGAGCGCTCTGCCTGAAAAGATCGGCCACTACACCATCGTCTCCGAGCTGGGGCGCGGAGGGATGGGCGTCGTTTACAAGGCGCACGAAGACTCGCTGAACCGCTTCGTCGCCATCAAAGTTCTCGGCGACCACCTCGCCTCGGACGAGCAGTTCCTCTCGCGCTTCCTGCGCGAAGCGCGTGCCGCGGGGGCGCTGTCGCATCCGAACGTCATCCCGATCTACTTCATCGGCGAGGACAACGGGCGGCACTACTTCGCGATGGAGTTCGTCTCCGGCCGCTCCGTCATGGAGATGATCCGGCAGGAGGGGAAGATCAACAACCCTCGCGCTGCGCAGATCGTCGTTCAGGCGGCGCACGGCCTGGCAGCGGCGCACGAGAAGGGGATCATCCACCGCGACATCAAGCCGGCGAACCTGATGGTGGACGACCGCGGCGTCGTGAAGATCGCCGACTTCGGCATCGCGCTCGCGGCGCAGGCGCAGGCGCGCCTGACGGCGACCGGAACGCTCATGGGAACGCCCGGCTATCTCTCGCCGGAGCAGTGCCTCAACGAGACCGTCGACCATCGCGCCGACATCTACGCCCTCGGCGTCACCTACTTCGAGATGCTCACGGGCAAGCTCCCATTCAACGCGGAGAGCCCTCTCGCGTTGCTGCGGCAGATCCTCCAGGAGACGCCGCCCGATGTGACGCAGCTGAACCCCGAGGTCGATGAGGAGTCGCGCCGGATCCTGATGAAGATGATCGCGCGCAATCGCGACGAGCGATACCAGACGTGCAACGAGCTGATCGCCGACCTGGAGGAGTACCTGGCGAAGCACAACGTCCGCAGCGTCACCGCGAACCTCGCGACGCGCAGCCAGGCCGTGCCGGGCGCGGCGGGCATCGCGACGGTGCAGATCAGTCCCACCGGTGCGGCGACCGAGCTGCTGACGCCGTCAGCCGCTCCGATTCCTCCGGCCGCTCAGACTCCCGCGGCTCCGCCGCTCCGGGCCGGCGTCACCGCGCCGGATCTCGCGGTCGCATCACTCGCCGCGAACACCGCGCCGAACCCGATGGCGTATGTCCCGCCGGCAGCGACGCCGAACGCAGCGTCGTATGTTGCGCCCCCGCCGCAAGCGCGTTCGTCGAACAAGAGCGTCTTTGCAGTCGTGCTCCTCGTGCTGCTCATCGTCGGAGGCGCCGCCGCCGGCCTCGGGTTCATGGGGTATCGGTATCTGAAGGGCCGCGGCATGTTCGGCGGCGACGCGACGCAGCAGGCGGCGATGATCCCGACGAAGCAGCCGGCCAACCCGGCGCCTGCCCCGGCTCATCCGGTCGACCCGGCGAGCGTCGAGTTGAGCAATCCGGCAAACCCGCCGATCACCTTGCCGTCGCAGGATTCGTCGCAATCGCAGCAGACTCCGGCAAATGCAGCGTCTTCTCCCGCTGGCGCACAGCCGTCTGCTCAGCAACCCGCCGCGCAGATGACTGTCAACGGCTCGCGAGCGCAGAGCGTCTCCGTGCCGCCGGTGAAAGTGGCTCGTGTCGCGCGTCAGCAAGGGGAGCCGGCGACCGCCGCCGCTTCGCGTCATTCCTCGCGCATCGCGGTTTCAATTCAGGGTGAGGCAGGCCTCAACGCCGCGGTCGCGCGTGTCGTCACGCGCGAGCTCGAGGCGGCCGGACTCGACGTCGTTCTCGCGAACGACCTGCCGGCCGCCGAACGACTCGGCTCGCAGCCGTCCACCAGCTCTCTGATCGATCACCTTCGCGGCGAAGCGGGAGTGCTCGTCGTCGCGCGCATCGAAGCGACGGGAGAGCGCGAGCTGAAGTACTACGGCCGCTACGACACCGCCTACGGATCGCGCGTCACCCTGACCGCCTACGACGTCGCGACCGCGCAGCCGATCGGCACCCGCGGGAGCGCAAGCCTCGAGTACACGCACCTCAACGCCGACGACAAGGCGGACGAGGAGGTCACGCCGATCGCGCAGAGGGTGGCGAGGGCGATCCGGTCGCGGTAAGGGGCGTCTTCAATCTTCCGGCCCGACGAACATCTTCAGATCCGCGAGAAGTTCGCTCGCTGACTTGTAGCCGGTATCCGGGTCGCGCGCGAGGAGCTTTGCTACGATGTCGTCCAGTGCCGCGGGCACGTCGCGGACGATCGCGGAAGCGCGCGGGTGTTCTTCTTTGATTCTCAGCCTTTCCTCCACGGCGTATTGGCCCGTAAGCATTTCGTAGAGAATCAGGCCCAATGCATACAAGTCGCTTGCTTCCGTAGCCTCGTAGCCGGCGAGGCGATCCGGCGACATGTAATGCGGCGTACCGATGCACATACCGGTTTTCGTCAGCCGGTCCGTGTCCGGAGTGACGGCGATTCCGTAATCCATGATTTTCGCTTTGCGTCCGCCGTCGATGAGCATGATGTTGCCTGGCTTGAGGTCGCGATGGACGACATGGCTGCGATGCGTGTAGTCGAGTGCCTGGGTGATCTGGATGGCGAGGCGCGCGGTGTCGAGAGGTGCAAAGCGTCTGTGGGCGTCGATCGCCGCCTTCAGCGGTTCACCATGGAGTCGCTCCATCTCCAGGTACGGTATCCCCTCGGTCTCGTCGTACCGGAACGTCTGAACGATGTTCGGATGGTTCAGAGCCAGACTGACCTTCGCCTCCTCATCGAAACGCTTTCGATTGTCCGGGTCCGCCAGCGCCTCATCGCTCATTCTCTTGATGGCAATGAGGCGGTTGTTTTTCATCGCCTCATAAATGACCGCCATTGCTCCACGCCCAATCTCTTTGACCGTGAACTTGCCGAACTGCTTGACCGTCTCTTCCGGAGCCGATCGGGCGATCTCGATGCGCGGAAGGGTTGGGCTCTGAGTTGCGGTCAACGGCCCCGTCTGCCACCCTTTCGCGAAGTCGCCTTTTTCGAAGCATTGCGTCGAGCGCGCGAGAGCGAGGGCTGTGTGTGTGAGGATATCCACCGCGACCGAGCGGCTGTGTATCAGCTCGCCCAAGTAACGGGGGCTCGATTGCGCCGCGGAAATGCGGAGGACCTGCAGTTGGCGATGCTTGTCTTCGGCTTTCTGTTCGAGCCAGCGATCGAGGTCACTGAGCGCCTGTTTTTCCTCGATTGTCCGCTCGCCTTCGTTCTTTCCTCTACCGGTGTAGGCGTGAAGCATCGTCCGCCGGAGCTCACTAAGAATCTCGGTTCGCTTCCCTCTTCCGGCGAGGTTACTGACAACGTCGCGGGAGAAGCTGATCCACGTGTCTGGCAGACAATTCAGAATCCAGAAATCGCCCGCCGGTTGGGCTGTAGCATCTCGGATGAGGTTCTCGAGTCGAAAGCCCTCTCCGGACACCTTCGCCGGCTGCGCGTCGAAGCGATAAAGAGCCGCGGTAGCTTCCCAGTCGTCGAGAAACCTCTTCCAGATCTCTTCCTGCCGGACTTGGTGATCCGGGAACTCCTCGACGATCACGAGAGGCTTGAACGAGAGGGTCGGAGCGCGTTCGACGAACCACTTGTTGAGCTGACCGGGCACGACGATGGCGACGCGATCCGCCGCTTTGAGCATGCCGAGGCGCTGTAGCTGAAGGAATTGCCAGTATTTGTTGATCTCCAGATCACCATAATGGGGAATGGCGCCTCGCCGCTGCAGCACCTTCGGACCCATTAGTGTGACCGGGATCTGATTTCGGAGAACGAGCAGAAACCCTTCTTTGTCCTTCAGACGCTTTACGAAGTCGAGGATGGTGTCCTGGATCTCCTCACTATTGAGTGGCTGCGGATCGCGACGGTCGGGATTCGCGTCGCGCAGGAACTTCGCCGTGTGTTTCTCCATCGTCTCGTAGTTCGGATCCCGCTCGACAGCTTTCACGGTGTCGCTCTCCGAAAAGTTGCTGAGAGTGGTTCTCCAAAGCAGGTGCTCGCTATGATCGGACAGCGACGAGATGATGTTGGCGATCGTCGGTAGCCAAAAGTCGGGCCACTCGCCACGTTCCGTCGCAATGAAGTGCGATAGTTTCGCGATCTCGATCAAGTTGATGCCCTCTGGCGGGCTCGTCTCGAGAACGGAACGGGTCGGCACGATCGGATCATTGCCTCCCACCACGAAGAACAGGCGCGGCGCAAACTCCGACACGCGGTGCCGGTAGGTACCGTATGGGTCCTGGAGGAAGATGTCTGTGAATGTCTGAAAATGAGAGGTGAACGTGGATACCGGAACCCCGCAGATGGAGGTTGGGTTCTTCGGATCATCGGCGGCAATCCGATCCTCCAGCATTCCGCTTTCGATGTCGTACTGCAGACCGTGAGTGATCGCGCGCCACTCTTCTTCGTGAATGATCTTCTCCGGGCGCAGGCCCGTCAGCGCGCCGCCGGAACAGAGTGTGGTGCAGCTGCCGATGGCATATGGCCACGAGAAAAACACCGATTGCGCAAGGTAGCCGCCGAGGCTGTATCCGATCACGTGGATTTGCGCGGTGCCAAGCGGCGTGCGTTCGTCACCCTCGCTCAATGGCGCTCGGCAGGGACTCCATCCGATGAGAGTGCGCAGTACATGGATCGATTGAAGGATGTCGTTTTCGGAAACTTCGGAACTAGGCCGCTCGGAGTACCTCTTCGAGTATTTGAAGATCGTCTGCCACATGCCATGAATCGCTCGGCCGAGGATTTCGGGATTGCAGCGGCTTCGTTCAATTTCGCTGTGAGGTCGCACCAGAGGAATGCCGGATGTGACGGGGTAGTCGGGAATGGAGGCCAGCGCGCTTATCAGCCACTGCGTCTCGACCATGAAGCGGAGGTATTGGCGAAAGAGGTCGCTCGGGTCCGAGATGAATCGTTGCAAGGGCTTTTCGGCGTACTTCCCAATCAAGGGGTACCGCATGAGATGGGCCGGGAAGGGGACGATCAGGCACGCGACGTTGGCGTCCTCTCGCGCATCATTCATGAGTAACCCGGCAAGCTCGTAATAGAAACCGAGATGATCGAGCTCGTTAAGCCCGTTGAAGAGCAGGAAGATCTTGGTCACCGGCACTTCCGTCCGGTCGGTTGACCGCAATAAGCGCAAGGTGTGCTGTTGGAACGGTGTCATCTTGACCTGAAAGCCCGTCTTGCTTTGAGATCCGAAGAGAGGCGCTGAGGGGAAGCGGATCATCGCTTCATGGAGCGCCGTCTTGTGGCGGTGAGGTGGATCGTTTTCGCGCGGTTCGCGCTCGAGTGTCCGAGACAAATACCCACCTGACTCGAGGATGTGGCGCTCCCACGGGCCAGCCATCCATATTCCGGCTTTCGACTTTTCGTCGGCGACTGTCACCTTCAGAATGTCCAGGTCCGCAGGTGGCCAGACGTCGAGCTGACGATCAAATTGAAGAAAGTAATCGCGTTCCAGGAGATGGATAGGGCTTGCTAGTTTCATGTAACCCCCCTCTGGGCGTGAAACTATCCACTACGCGCAGCCAATTGGACCCGTGTGCGCAGTATACGTGACGGCCGGAAATCATGAGGGCAGGAGTTACCTGATAGCAGTTCGTCTCAGGGTGCAGCTTGGGCCGCAATGATCGTTTCCGACTGCCCAGTCGAGAGATCTAGCCCCACCTCCGCCCACTCCCCATCGGCCTGCTGCGCCTCGAACGACAGCGCACCGTCCGTTATGCCAAACTCACGGAAGCCGCCGTACCCGATTGCGCCTGTGCGCCACATGCGCCCCTCGGGACCGAATGCTTCGAGCGAGGTTCCGCCGTGGTCGATGAGGAGGAGAGGAGACGACTCGTCGCACACGACGACCGCAATGTCGCGCCCGACCTCGGCGATCGGAGCGTTCGTGATCACTTCGACGATGTATCCCGCGCCGTTCGCGACGACGAGCAGATTCCGGTTGTCCGGCATCAGCTGCACGGTGGTGTAGTCGGTGAGGCCAGGTTCGAAGCTGCCGACCCACGAGTGCTCGGCGATTCCGATGCGGATCACGATCCGATCTTCGCCGGCGCCCTCCGGGTATCGATGGACTTCCTCGCCCACGGGCGGCCCGTCCGGGAGGAGCTCGGCGGCCGAGAGCCAGTGGCGTAGATGGGTCTCGTAGTCAGCGCCCGGTAGCGCGGTGACCTCCGGCCGCTCGTGTTTTCGCGCGTGGTTCCGCCGCCGCTGGCCCTGCCGGCGGAGCCGTTGTGCTTCGCCGTAGCGCTGCGCCGCCTCGCTGTCCGGACCGAGCCACTGCGCGGCGTCCTTTACGCGGAGAATCTCGGCTGTCGTCTGCTGCGCGAGCTCCGCGTCGGTCTCCGCGAGAAGCGCGCGGAGCTCGTCGCGGAGTTCGTTCAGTTCTTTGAACGCCTTCTCGAGAAACTCGTCGCGCGCGCAAGCCCGCTCGCAGATGTCGGCGAGCTGCTCGCGTGTGAACAGATTCGGATACCGCGGCTCGACCTTTCCGGCGCGCAGACGTGCAGCGAAGCGACGGTACTGCCGCCGCATCTCGGCATCGAGGAACGCGATGATCGGCACCTTCGGCAGTTGCTCGATTTCGGCGACCAATTGCCGGTATCGGGCTTCGATGGCGACGGCGCGGTCCCAGCGTTGCTGATGAGTCATCGTTTTCATTCGACCGTATAGGAACCCGGGCGCGCCTTGGACGCGCCCGGGCTCACTACCTCCTTACTTTACGCTGACGGTGACGGGGACGGCGGCTGCGGAGCGTTCGGCACCTTCTTGTGGTGCTTCGCGTTCTTCAGACGCTTGACCTCCTCGACATGCGGCACCAGGTCCTGGTTCGCAGGATTCCGAACGAGCTGCGTTCCGACCGAGTACGCCTGCGACGCGATCAGCGCGAGCTGCTCACGGCGCAGCAGGTTCGCCCCTTCGATTCCCTTGAGGAACTTCCGGAGCTCGCCGGCGACGAGATTCCAGCGTGCTTCATCCTGCTGGAGCTGGAGCACGGCATCGACCTGTTGCCCGACCGCCGTCGCAACCACGTCGGACGTGCTGATGACGTCCAACGAAGCCGAGATGACCGGTACCGGCTGCCGCGCGGCGCGGCTCCGCGAGAGCTTTCGCTGCGCCGAAGTCAGCGCCGAGAGTCCGTCGATCTGCGACTGCATCGTGCGGAGCTGTTCGATGACGGCTTCCGGCTCGAGCTTGGTCGTCGGAGTCGGCGGCGTTTCCGCGGCGCTCTGGGTGATGAGATTGGGATTGAGATACTGAGTCATAGATCCTCCTCTTGCTGTGCGAGCTAGAAGGCCGGAGGTGACGTCAGAACACCGTACGAGTGCGAGGCGGCCACCGGCTGGAACGTTCGGCTCGCCGATCGTTCCGGTTGATGTTTTCCGAGATGCGCGCATCCCGGGCTTGCTCGCGGCAGGAAGAGCACCGCTCCATTCCCGCAACCAGTCCGGACTATCCGGGTCCTTTTCAGAACCCCCGTACCGCCGTTAGCCGCTGAAATCGTTGCTCTAAAGCATTGATTTCGAGTTCGACACTTTAGTGATGAGTTGGTTTCCTGTCAAGCAGAATGTTGCGATTCGTCTATCTCGCTTGTTTGCAATGACATCGCGCTGACGATTCCGGCGGACACGCACCGCGTGTCAGCCGGACACGGACCCCGTGTCAGCCGGACACGCGCCCCGTGTCAGCCGGACACGCACCCCGTGTCAACCGGACACGCGCCCCGTGTCAGCCGGACACGCACCCCGTGTCAACCGGACACGCACCCCGTGTCGGCCGGACACGCACCCCGTGTCAGCCGGACTCGCACCGCGTGTCGGCCGGACACGCACCCCGTGTCGTCCGGCTCGCACCGCGTGCCCGTCGGTCTCGCACCTCGTTTCGCATGAGGTCACCGCGGCAGTTTGTCGATGAAGGTCTGGGTGAACGTCGTCGAGATGCTGCTCTGCTCTAGTGGGCTGAGCGCGGCGCCTCCCACCGTGATCGACTCGAGTTCCGGCATCCGCATGGCGACTCGGGCGTGGGTGACGGCGCCGGCGTGCAACTCAAGGTGCCGGATGCTCGCCGGTTTGATGCCCGCCAGCTCCAGATCGACGCGATACTTTCCGTCGGCCACCGACGAGAAGGTAAAGACGCCATTCGAGTCGGTCACGAACGAGACTTCGCGACCGTTCGCTTCGTCGCGCAACACGACCGTCACTCCGGGCAGCGGTGCGTCATCGATGACGGCGACGCCTGTGAACACCGCCGGCTGCGCCGTCGCGGCCTGCTCGACTGTCAGTTCGACCTTCGAATTACGAGTCTTGACGCACGCCTTTCCGGAGAGAGCGCCGGCCGCAAACGCCGGCAGGCTCAGAAGCGCTGCCACGATCGCCGCAGCGGCGCGGGACGCCCGGCGCCGGAGCTCGCGCAGCCCTCGCGGACAGTCGCGCGTCAGGACCGTCCCATCCGCGCGCCGGTAGAGCCGCATACAGACGCGTCCTTCGTTCCGGGCGAGCAGCTCTCGCACCTCGGACCGCGTCATCTCCGCGATGTTGTAGACGTTCAGGCTGCAGAGCGTGCAGTGGCGCACGCGCTCGTCGCCCTCCATCGCATCCCACGATGTGCGGCACGGCGAGGCGATGCGGAGGTTGTCGATCGGATCGGCGGTCATGTCGGTTCAGCGCGGAAGCTTGTCGATGAAGTCCTGCGTGAAGGTCGTGGAAAGCGCGTCGTGCTTCACAGCCTCGGGTTGGAGCACGATGATGCCCATTTCCGGAACGAGTAGAAGCGTGATGTTGGCGTGGGTGACGACCGACGGTTTCAACTCGAGATGCTCGATGATTGCCGGCCGTACGCCTTCGAGCGTCAGTTCGACTCGATACATCCCGTCTTTCAGCGACGCGAAGGTGAACGCGCCTTTCGCGTCGGTGACGGCAGTCATCGTTCGTGCCGACGTCTCTTCCCGAACCATGACGGTGACTCCGGGAATCGCCTCTCCATTCAGCATGACGACGCCCTTGAGTGCCGCCGCATGGAGGGCCGCGGAGTGCTCGATCGTCAGCTCGACGTGCGAGTCGTGCACGTTGAGTTGCGGCTTTCGCGCGGACGACGCAAACACCGGCAAGCTCAGAAGCGCCGCCACCGCCGCCGCGGCCGCACGCGACGCGCGCCGCCGGAGGGCACGCAGGCCGGTCGGGCAGTCGCGCGTCAGCACCGTCCCATCCGCGCGCCGGTACAGGCGGCCACAAACGCGTCCTTCGGTACGAACGAGCAGCTCCCGCACCTCGTCGCGCGTCATCTCGCCGAAGTTGTAGACGTTCAGGCTGCACACCGCGCAGTGCCGCACCCGCGCGTCGCCTTCCATCGCGTCCCACGAAACGGAACAGGGAGAGGCGACCCGCAGCCGGTCGATCGGATCGTCCGCCACGTTTTTAATCTAGGCCCGGACGGTGAGTGCAATGTCAACGATGCGACACCAGATGGAGACGTTCCTGGTGCTCGTTTTAAAATCATCACATGCGGAAACTCTTCTTAGCCTTCACGATCGCCCTCACGCTCTCTGCTCGCGCCGATTCGCTCCCTCCATGGGCCGGCTTCCCGGCGGGGTTCAAGTCGGACGAGGGATACGAAGTGGTCGAGGCGTTCGGGAAGGAAGAGTTCCCGATGCCGGGCGACAAGACGGTCACGGTGGAGGGGAAGCACTACGCGGCCGGAATGAGGTCGGAGCCGGGACTCGATGAAAATGCCACGTGGGCGAAGATCCGGCCGTGGTTCGTTGCCAAGGGGTGGAAGGTCGTCTACGAAACCGGCACGAAGGTGCTGCGGATGCAGTCGGGCGGTCACGACGCCTGGATGAAGCTCGACATCTTCGGCAGCGACGACGTCCGCGTCAGTCTCATCGACGTCGCCGCGCAGACGGTGGTGATGAAGCTGCCGCCCCCCGCGCCAAAGCCGGAGACGATCGAAGAGGGGGGTGATTTTCCCTACCTCGGCCACTATCCCGGCTCGCAGTTGAAGAGCAGCGAGAACGACGACGGCCCGATGGACGTGACGACGGATCGCGATCGTGAGCCGCAACTCGCCGGCACCGGGACAGTCGTCAAGGCCTACACCGTGCCGCCCGGCGCCTCGGTGCATCAGGTCGTCACGGTGTATCGCAATGCGCTCACGGCCGCGGGCTGGTCGATCGTGAACGTCCACGACGGCTCGGACGGCTCGGTCCTGGCGCACTACGGCCGGTCGGGACGCGACGTCTGGACGAATATCCACGTCAACGGCGACGACATCGGAATCCGCGTCTCCGACGCCGGCTCGGCGTCCGATCTCGCGAAGCAGCTCGACCGCGCCTGTCACGTTCCGTTATACGGGATCCACTTCGATTTCAACAAGGCGACGCTGCGGCCGGACTCCGAACCGGCACTGCAGCAGATCGCCGATCTGCTCAAGAGCAATCCCTCGCTCAGCGTCGAGGTGCAGGGACACACGGACGCCGTCGGCGGCGACGCGTCGAACCAGAAGCTGTCGGAGGCGCGTGCCGGCGCGGTCCGCGAGTGGCTCACCGCGCACGGTATCGCCGCCACGCGCATCACCGCGCACGGCTACGGAAAAACGCATCCCGTTGCGTCGAATGAGAACGACGAAGGGCGCGCCAGGAACCGGCGCGTGGAGATCGCGAAGGTGGGATGCAAGGGCGCATAATGTTCCATACATGCTCAGGTTATTGCTCCTCGTCTCCGCCGTAACGGCGGCGGCGCAGCAGCCGGCTCCGCCGGTGAAGAAGGTGACTTTCAACCCGGCATTGACGCACGTCATCCAGGTGCCGCCGACGGCAACGGTTTCACCCGAGCCGCTGAAGATGCCGAACGTGCTGTGGCTGAACCTGAAGACGGCGCAGGTCACGCTGCGCGAGCAGGTGCGTCGCGTTGCCGAAGGGACGGGCGAGGGGATCGTGATCAAACAGGATCCGCCTGCGGGCGCCGGCGTCGGACCGAACACGCCGATCACCATCGTCCTCGGCGTTCCGCGACTGCTGCTCACTGCATCAACGGAGAGTCCGCGGGTCGGGCAAAAGGTGGCGTTCCGCCTGTCGTTCGATCCGCCGCTCAGGGCCGGCGTAGGCCCGATCGAGTATCGGATCTCCTGGGATGCAGCTACGGCCGAGGAGGTGCTTGGCGGCCCTTCGGCGAGACATGTGTTCACCGACGCGAATACGCATCTCGTAACTGCAACGGCAGTCATCGCTGGTCAACTCACGACGCAGCCTGCAACGATGACGATCTCGGTCGTTGCGCCTCCGAAGCCGGTTCAGCCGGAGCCGGTACAACCGACGCCGGTACAACCGGCGCCGAAGCCTTCGCCGGCTCTATCGTGGCCGAAGTTTGTGCTGATCGGCATCGCGCTGGTCGTCCTTGCGATCGTTGGTGGCTTCATCGCACGCAAGCCGCCGTCGCAGCCTGCGACGACGGGATCAAACGTCTCGTTCCACAGCGGGATCGCTCGCACCGAGTACACGATCGAAAGGCCGCAAAGTGTATGCACGGGCCCGCACGTCCGTCTGCGGAGCGGAATCCGATCGATGGTCGTCATGAAAGGAGACGCGCATGTCTGACGCGCGGCTTTCGGTGCGCGACCTCCTCGGGATGCCGGCGGGTACGGACCTTCTAGCCGGCCTGCCGGAGGACGAGTTGAAAGAGGTCCGCGGCTCGGTCCATGGAATGCCGTGGAGCGCCGTGGAAGCGGCGGTTGGCGACAAGTTGTCCGAGGCGCTCGACATCGATCCGGTGACCCTCTTTGCGGCGGCGTGGGAAAAGTACTCGCTGCTATCCGACGCCGCGAAGGAGAGCAAGGACGGAGGAACGGTGCTGGTGCCGATGGCGGAGCACGAGGTGAAGTCGGAGCTGCATCCGTACGTCGAGATTCAGCTCGGATCGCTCCCGCCGCGAAGAATCGATTTCGATCTCACGCTGACGCTGAAGCTGAAAGGCCTCGTCGTCAAGGTCGAGTCGGAAGAGATCCGCGGAATCCAGACCGGAACATGCGAAGGAAGCGCGGAGCTCGGCCTAGCCTCGAAGTCGCTCTGGAAGCACGACATCAAGCCGGTCCCCTTGCCCGGAAACCTCGCGGTGAAGATTCCGATCCGTTCAGGATGACGGATTGCAGGAGTCGTAGTAGTTGTCGAGACACGAGGAGCTGACCGGGAGCTTGATGCTGAATCCGACTTTGCCGGGGCCGAGGACGGCGTGGACGGCCTTGCCGGACTGGAAGTCTTCCTGCTCGATGTCGCACTGTTTTTCGTTGCGGTACCAGCAGTTGCCGTCGGCGTCGGTGAAGCGGACGGTCCAGTCGTCGGAACTGCCTTCGCCGACGTGGATCGTCATCGGGACGACCATGTCGTTCGTGAACGGATCGTTCGGGTTGAAGATCGGCTGATCGACGCCGCCGTTCCACTGATGCGCGAAGCTCACTCCGGTGATCGTTCCGCCCGTCTTGTTCTCGATGTTGCAGGTCATCGTTCCGCCCCAGCTCATTACTTCCTCCTCGACGGGGATATTACACGCAGCAACCCCACGAACGTCATGCCCCACGCCGCCACCGCCACCCACACGAATACCTTCGGGATGACGGAGAGCGCCGTGATGCCGGTGGCAGCGGCGAGGCGATAGGTGCAGACGGTGTACATGCCGAGGGGGAAGACCGCGCCCCAGTAGAGCGGGCTGTAGGTGAGGGGAAAGCGTTTGTAGACGTGACGCCAGACGCCGAGGATCACGAGCATCGGGATCCACCAGGTGGCGGTGGCCCAGAAGAAGATCGTGAGGCCGAGGAGGAAGGGGCGGAGGGTCGTCAGGAGTGGGGACGCGGACGACTTCGCGAACAGTAGCGTTCCGGCGAGGGTGGAGATCGCCATCGCGCCCATGTTGATCCAGTACGGCGGCATCAGGTCGGACGGGGAGAAGCTGAAGAACGTGTAGCGGTAGAAGATCAGCGAGATGAGCCAGATGTAGAGCATCCCGCCGGCGAGCCAGAAGACGAGGCTCACGAAGAGGAGCGGCTCGGAGGCCGTGAGGACGGATGCGAGCGTCGACACCGACTGCGTCGCGACGACCGCCACGAGCCATCCGCCGTTGATTCCGGCGTCGAGCGTCGGCTTCGTCTCCTTCACGGTGTACGCGGCAAAGACGGCGTAGATGAGGAGGAGCCAGAGCGCGAGCGTCGCGATCCAGAGCGCGAACGCGAAGCGCTCCTGTCCGGCGACGATGACGAGCTCGGAGCCGAGGACGCTCGTCGCCGCCACGGTCGTGAAGAAGCCGACCCCGCGCTGGTGGTCGATCAGATCGGCGAAAACGTCGCGCGGGTACTTCGCGACCCGAAGGATCGTCAGGATCCAGAGGACGACGTACGCGACGACATTCACCGCCAGGAGAGCGACCGGAACGTACGGCCAGCCGAGGAGCTTCGTCGCGATCGACACGATCCCGGTCGCCATCACGAGCGCAAAGTAGGCGGGATGCAGTGTCTTCATTAGTCGGTTATTGACCTATCGGTATTAGTCGGTTATTGACCTATCGGTCAACGTTCCATCTTGTAGATGTAGGTGAGCAGTCCGACGTTGAGGGCGAAACAGACGGCGCTGGCGATCGCGGCGGGGAGGATCACGCGATTCTGGCCGCCGAGGAATGCGTTCATCGTCGCGGTGAGGAGCCAGAGCTGCAGCATCACGATCGTGAGGACGATGGCGAGGATGCCGAAGACGATGGTGGTCTTCTGCTGGCGCGAGAACGGACGCATCAGGCGCGCACCTCGCGGCCGGTCGCATACAGATCGCCGTCGCGGATCTCGAGCTGGATCCGCTCGAGCGCGCGGCGCGGCGGGCCGCCGGTCGGCACGCCGGTCGCGAGCTCGAACGATCCGTTGTGGCAGGGGCAGTGGAAGCAGTTCCTCGCCATGTCCGGAACGACGGCGCAACTGAGGTGCGTGCACTTCTGGTTGTAGGCGAAGTACTGCTGCGCTCCGGTGCGGATGACGATGCAGGGATCGTGCGGCTCGGGGTAGTTGAAGGTGAGCGAGCCGCCGATCGGGATGGAGTCCGCACGCGCGATCTTCCGTACCGGCGGCTTTCCCTGCCGCTTGCGCGCGAAGTTCTCGAACACGATCCACACCTGGCCGACGACGAACGCGAAGCTGGTCAGGACGAGGAACTTCGTGAAGTCGCGGCGCGCCACGAATTCGTCCTGCGGCCAGTCGATCGGAAAGTCGTTCCGCCACTGCGGCTGGTCGTGGTACGGACGGCCGTCGGGCGGCACCGAGAGCTGATCAGACGTCGATTTCATCAAACGCATCCATTCTGCCGATCGGCTCGTCGTCCATCGCGGACAGCACGTCGATGAACGCCGGCCGCTTGTCGCGGGGGACCATCATGTTCACCTTCGTCGTGATGGTCTGATTGCCGAAGCGGAACGAGTTGATCGGCTCCGACTTCGGCCGCAGGTGCTCGATCTCTTCGCGCGTGCCGAAGTAGAGCGCACCGGAGGGGCAGACGCTGGCGCACATCGGCTTGAGGCCCACCGACGTCCGGTCGTAGCACATGTCGCACTTCATCATCAGCGAGAACTCGGTCTTCATCTTCGGGACGCCGAAGGGACAGGCGAGCACGCAGTTGTTGCACGCGATGCAGCGCGGCTTGCGCGCGGTCTGCACGACGCCGTCGGCGGTCCGTTTGATGGCGTCCGCCGGACACACCTCGGCGCACGTCGGCGAGTCGCAGTGCATGCAGACGACCGGCACCGTCTGCACCGATATCGGCCGATCGACATACTGCAGGTGGATCATCGAATGCCCGCGGTGCGTGTCGCATTCGCTGCACGCCGCCACGCACGACTGACAGCCGATGCAGCGGTTCGGGTCGACGAAGAACTCCATGTTCATGGCTTCTTCAGCCTCACCGCACACACCTTGAACTCGGGGATCTTCGAGACCGGATCCTGGGCGGAGATCGTGAGCTGGTTTGCTGATTTCCGTCCCGGCCAGTGATACGGGATGAAGACGGTGTCGGGGCGAATTGTCGTGACGACCTGCGCGGGCAACGTGATGCTGCCGCGGCGCGACTCGACGGTGATCGACTCGCCGTCGCTGATCTGGTACTTCGCAGCGAGCCGCGGGTGGATCTCGAGGCGCGGCTCCGGATACTGATCGACGAGCGGCCCGATGCGCCGCGTCTGCGTGCCGGAGAGGAACTGGCTGACGACGCGGCCGGTCGTGAGGATGACCGGGTACTCGTCGTCGACGTCCTCCGCCGGCGGACGATACGCCGTCACGTTGAAGCGCGCCTTTCCGTCGGGGAAGTAGAAGCGTTTGTCTTCGAACAGGCGCGGCGTCCCGGGATGATCGAGCGTCGGACACGGCCAGAAGACGCCGTTTTGCGCGTCGATCTTTTCGTAGGTGATGCCGTAGTAGTCGGCGACCCCGCCTTTCGACGCGACGCGCAGCTCGTCGAAGATCGCGCGCGGGCTCTCGAAGGTGAAGCCGTGCGGACGGCCGAGGGCGCCGGCGATGTCCTGAATGACGCGCCAGTCCTGCTTCGCGTCGCCGGGAGGCTCGACCGCTTTGTTGATCTTGATGACGCGCCCTTCGACCTGGCAGACGACGCCTTCGTCCTCCTCGTGCAACGAGCCGGGGAGGACGATGTCGGCGTGCTGCGCGGTCTCGCTCAGGAAGAAGTCGATGACGGTGAAGAACTCGAGCTTCTCGAGCGCGCGCGTGACGAACGCGTTATCGGGCAGCGAGACCTTCGGGTTGAAGCAGATCGAAACGAGGCCCTTGATCTCGCCCGCGTCGATCTTCCGCATCATCTCGTAGCAGTCGACGCCGGCCTGCGGGATCTCCTCGGGTTGCACGCCCCAGACGCTCGCGACGTACGCGCGGTGTTCGGGGTTGGAGATGTCGCGCCAGCCTGGGAGCTGGTCGCATTTCTGTCCGTGCTCGCGGCCGCCCTGCCCATTGCCCTGCCCGACGACCGTTCCATACGCGCAGTACGGCTTCCCGATGCGGCCCGACGCCAGGACGATGTTGATGGTCGAGAGGCAGTTCTCGACGCCGTGCGAGTGGTGCTCGATCCCGCGCGCGTGCATCAGGAAGCTCGTCTTCGCCGTTCCCCACATCTCCGCCGCGGCGCGGATCGACTTTTCCGCGATTCCGGTCACCTCCGCGGTGCGCTTCGGCGTCCACTGCTTGACGTGCTCGGCGACGGCCTCGAATCCGACGGTGTGCTGCTCGATGAACTCGTGATCGATCCAGTCGTTCTCGATCATCAGGTTGAGGATGCCGTTGAAGAGGACGACGTCGCGGCCGGGTTTGACCGGCAGGAAGAGGTCGGCGTTGCGCGCGATCGGCGTGATGCGCGGGTCGACGACGATCAGTTTTCCGCCGTTCTCACGCGCCTGCCAGACGTAGTTGGTGGTGATCGGCGAGCATTCGGCGGTGTTGGAGCCGGCAATCAGCACGACTTCGGCTTTGAGGATGTCGTCCCACGGATTCGCGCTGCGATCGATGCCGAACGCCTTCTTGTTCGCGGCGCCGGCGCTCACCATGCAGAGCCGGCCGTTGTAGTCGATGTAGCGCGTCTTGAGGCAGACGCGCGCGAACTTCCCCATCAGATACGCCTTCTCCGTCGTGAGGCTCGCGCCGGAGAGGACGCCGATGGCATCGTTGCCGTACTGCTTCTGGATGCGATCGATCTCCGCGGCGACGCGCGTGATCGCGTCGTCGTACGGCATCGGCGAGAAGCCGCTCGCCGCCTCGGGGTCGCGGCGCAGCGCGGTGGTGAGACGGTCGGGATGGCCGCCCTGCAGGTAGCGCTTGACGCCCTTCGGACAGAGCATCCCTTTGTTGAAGGGGAAGTCGTACCGCGGCTCGAAGCCGATCACGAGGTTGTCTTTGACGCGAAGGTTGATGCCGCACTGCTGGCCGCAGAAGCAGCAGTGCGTCGGCACGATCTTCTCCGGCTCGACGCCGGTGTCGACGCGGACGCCTTCCATCCGGTTGAGGTGCGGCCCCCAAGAGTCGACGAGGACGTCTTCAGATTTCGGTAGCGTGGCCATTTTTGTCAATCCCGTCATCCTGAGCCGCGTAGACGGCGAAGGATCTCAAGCTGCGCATCTTGAGATCCTTCGCTTCGCTCAGGATGACGGAGGGGTTCCTTTCCAGATCTCTCCTTGGGCAATCGCGAGCATCGTGCGGCGGCAGGAAGGGCAGATGCGTTGGTAGTGGTCGACAATAGAAGACTCGTATCGATATCCGAGATCACTCTCGACTTCGATCAGGTCCTCGATCTGAAGCAGCGGCGCGTACTCCTGCTTGCAGCGCGCGCATTTCGCCATCCCTTCCTTCGCCGCCACGTCTTTGTAGAAGCTGACGCCGAGCTGCGCGGGCCGCTGGAAGATGTGGAAGAACTTTCCGAACGGGAGGTAGAGCAGGGTGAAGATGACCGTGATGGCGTGGAGCAGCGCGAGGAAGTCGTAGCCGTAGCCCTGCATCCACGTGTAGCTGGCGGTGAGAAGCAGTCCGGTGATGCTGATGGCGAAGAGGAGGATGAGCGGGAGGAAGTCTTCGGCGAAGCGCTGTACGGCCGCCGCGCCGTGGTCGCGCATCCGGCGCCGCATCGCGAGCATCACGCCGCCGAGGACTAGGAACGCCGACCAGACCAGGCCGTGGAAGGTCAGGAATGCCACGGTCGAATGGATCTTGAACGACGTCGTGCCGAAGCCGAAGAGGTACGTCCGGTACGACTCGACGTCGCCCGGCACCGTCTCGAAATGGATCCATCCGAAGACGAGCGGGAACGTGATCGCGAAGGCGAGCACGCAGCCCCACATGATCAGCGCGTGGGTGAGGCCGCGCGCCCGGTCGCGCCGGAAGATGAACCGGTTCAGCGCGAAGTCAGCGGTGACGCGCTCGAACCAGTGGCGGATGTTCGCGGCGAGGTACTTGCGGCTGAAGAACACCTGCCAGCCGCGGATCCAGTAGCGCCGCGTCGGCGGGCGCTGGAGCCACATGGCGTAGCGATAGGTGATGGCGAACGTGGCGAAGAGAACGGCGAACGTGTAGCCGACCAGCGCCGCGTCGAAGTGTTGCAGCGTGCGCGAGCCGAGGATGATGAGGATCGCCAGAATCCCGGTGAACAGCGTTCCCCACGCGGCTCCTACCCAGCGTTCGCGCCCGACGCGGCCGTAGATCAAGTCTCTCCTCCCGCTGTGAACTTATCGCGCCACACGCGGCAAGGATATGACCGATGTCAGGCATCGATGGTTATTCTCTCTTCATGCGACTCCTCCGAATCGCGCTGCTCTTCTGTCTGCCAGCACTCGCGTCGCCGCTCCCGACCGGAGTGCAGCTCGATCCCGCCGGGCATCCGATCGGCCTCGGCAGTCTGCCGATCAACATCGTGCTCGCGCCGGGAGGAGAGAAAGCGGTCGTGGTCCTCAGTGGGTGGCGCGAACAGGGCATCCAGGTTGTCGATCTGAAGACACGGCAGGTGACGCAGACTCTGCTGCAGGACGGCGCTTTCTATGGCGCGGCCTTCTCGCCCGACGGACATCACCTGTACGTCTCCGGTGGCAACACCGATTTGCTGTTCGTCTACGCGTGGAAAGACGGCGCGGCGACGTTGCAGAGCAAGTTCGTGCTCGCGACGGCGAGGAGCTCCGAGGGGACAGGGACCAGCTATCCCGCCGGCGTCGCGGTGTCGCCGAACGGGAAGTACGTGTACGTCGCGGAAGACGTCGGCGATCACCTGGCGGTCGTAGACGCGGCGACGGGCGAGATCGCACAGCGCTTTGCCACCGATCACTATCCGTACGCCGTCGCCGTATCGAGCGATGGCCAGCTCTTCGTCTCCGCGTGGGGCGGAACGACGCTGTCGCACTTTCACGTGCTCGCCGGCGGGACACTGGCGTACGTCGGCCGCATCGAGGTCGGACGACATCCATCGGCGCTCGCGATCCGAGGCACGCATCTTTACGTGACGCTCGCGGGAAGCGACCGCATCGCAATCGTCGACACCGCGCGGCGAAAAGTCTCCGCTTACCTGCACGACGCGGCGCCGGGTGCGCCGCCTGAAGGGAGCACGCCGAACGCGCTCGCATTCAGTTTGGACGGCAAACGTCTTCTCGTCGCGGAGGCCGACAACAACTGCGTCGCGGTGTTCGACGTCGCGACAGGCGCGCTGCTGGGACGCATTCCGGCCGACTGGTATCCAACCGCGGTGGCCGAGGCGGGCAAGGAACTGTTGATCGTCTCCGGCAAGGGGCAAGGCACCCGCGCCAATCCCGACGGCCCGGTCCCGCTCACGAATTGGCCGAATGGAAATCCGACGGCATACACCCTCGGACAACTGAACGGCAGCCTGCGGTTTCTTCCGGCCCGGATGGCGCCCGCGGAACTGGCGGCCTTCACGCGCCGCGTCGCCGCGGCGAATCACTGGTCGGAACGGAAGATGGCGCGCCGCTACCCGCCGTTCAAGCACGTCATCTACATCATCAAAGAGAACCGCACCTACGATCAGGTTCTCGGCGACATGAAGGAAGGCGACGGAGATCCGAGTCTCGTCTACTTTCCCGACGTCACCATCACGCCGAACCATCACGAGCTCGCACGCCGGTTCGGTGTCTTCGATCGCTTCTTCGTCAACGCCGAGGTGAGCTCGCAGGGGCACATCTGGTCGACGGCGGCTTACGTCACCAACTTCGGCGAAAAACTCGTTCCGTCCGGCTACGCCAACAAGCGCGCCGGCATCGACGGCGAGGAGAGCGACGAGCCGGAGCGGGGTTTTCTCTGGTCGCTGGCGAATCGTTCCGGCGTCACGTTCCGCGACTACGGCGAGATGGTCGCTCCCGGCTGGCCGGTGACACAACACGACCTCGGCGCGGACATCAACACCGACTATCCGCCGATGGACCTGACCGCTCCCGATCAGAAGCGCGCCGACGTCTGGATCGCCGAGCTACAGCGCTTCGTGCGCGACGGCAACATGCCGCAGTTCGAGTTGATGTGGCTTCCGATGGACCATCTCGCCGCCGGACGTCCGGGCAAGTGCACGCCGCGCGCGTGCATGGCCGACAATGACCTCGCCCTCGGGCGCGTCGTCGAGGCGCTCTCGCACAGTCCCTACTGGAAAGACACGGTCATCTTCGTGCTGGAGGACGACGCGCAGGCGGGACCCGACCACGTCGACTCGCATCGTTCCCCCTTCTTCGCGATCTCCGCCTACAACCGCCCAGGGACGGTGCATCGTTTCGCCAATACAACCGACGTCATCGCAGCGATCGAGGACATTCTCGGGATGGGGCGGCTCTCGAAGTTCGACTACTTCAGCCGCTCGCTCGCGGACATCTTCGCCGCGACGCCCGACCTGACGCCCTACGATCCGATCACCCCGAAGCAGGACCTCAACGAGAAAAACCCGCCAAAGACCGCGGCCGCGCGCATGTCCGAAGATCTCGACCTGAGCGGTCCCGATCGAGCCGACGATCAGCGCTACAACGACATCCTCTGGATGATGCTGAAGGGCGATGCCCCGCTTCCGATAGCGCGCCATCTCGCGCCGTTGCAGGAATTGTTCAGAGGCTCTCCTTAGAAAGCCTGTGTCGTGGCGAAGGAGAAGACGAGGCCGCGACGGCTGAGTGGGCTGCCGTTGAACGCGTAGGCGACGTCGAGGCGGAGCATGGTCGACTCGAAGCGGGCGACGCCGAAGCGGAGGCCGATGCCGGCGTCGGTTTTCCAGTTGCGGAGGAGCTGGCGGTCGTTCGTGGCGGTGCCGCTGTCGATGAAGACGGCGGCGCCGGGCTCGAAGAGCTGGAGCCATTCGCGGCCGAGGAAGACGCGGTGCTCGGCGTTGAAGACGACGCGTCGCGTGCCGCTGAACGCGAAGTTCGGATACGCGCGGAGGCCGTTCTGGCCGTCGGCGAAGAACTGGATGTCGCGGTCGATGTCCGATCCGTAGTCGAGGCGGAAGCGTGCGACGGACGTTTGCGGAAGCGCCGTTTGCCACCGGTCGACGAGACGGGTGTCGCTCGAGACGATGGTGTTGCGGTTGTCCGCATGCTCGCGCGTGGTGGCGGTCAGACGCGTCAGGACGAATGCGCCTTTGCCGAACGCGTGACCGTACGAATTGTCGGCGCGGAAGCGGACGACGTGCGACGGCGCGACGGCGGCGAAAACCGACACGTGCATGCCGAGGTTGAAGTCCTGCTCTCGCATGCCGAGGTCGACGTGATCGAGCTTGATGAAGTCGAACTCCTGTGAGTCGATGCCGGTCTCGAAGAACCTGAAGTTGCGGTCGTCGGGAGCGAGGCCGAAGCGCGGCGCGAACTCGTCGGAGAGGAAGTCGACGCCGGCGAGGAGACGGACGGCGAAGTCCGGCGTCGACGCGAGGACGTTGCCATAAGTCGCGGTCAGCTCGCGGTGACGCTCGCGAAAGAGCGCGGCGACGGAGCCGAGCTCGTAAACGCGCGAGTCCTGCTTCAGGTGATCGAACGACGCCGACCAGGTGTACGGCGTGGTGTACGAGTAGAGCGGCTGTTCGATCACGAGCTTCTCCTCGCCGCCGTCCGAGCTCCTTGCGACGAGGAGATCGCCGTTCGTGTATGCGCCGAGGAGCGCGGGATGCAGCAGCTCGATCGAGCGCGTTCGCCGCTCCCGTCCGTTCGCGACGCGGACGTCCGCCTCGGCGCCGGTGCCGAAGAGGTCCTTCTGCGTGATGTCGAAGTCGTAGAGCGACCGGCCGCCGTCGTTGGAGAAGTCGACGTTCGCATCGGTGGTGAATTCGTCCTCCGTCGTGACGGTCACATCGACCACGCCGTCGTGTGGCGCGCTCTCCGTGATCGACGCCGACTTCACGAAATCGAGCGCGCGCAGGTTCCGCTCCGATTCACGCAGCCGCGTCTCGTCGAACGGTTCGCCCTCGCGAAAGAGCAGAAAACTGCGGAGCAGAGGTTCGGGCGTTTGCGAGTGGAGCACGTTCGCGCCCCGATAGAAGCCGCCGCGCGCCGATTCCGATTTGTTGAAGAGAGACCCGGCGTTCACCGTCACCGTTCCGACGCGCAGCTTCTGTTCCGCGATCGCCTTCAGCGCTGCCAGCGAGCTCTCGTCGCCGCGCAGGTAGGCTTCCCAGAAGAGCGTGGTCGAGGCGCGGATGACGTCGTGCATCGCTCGGTTCCCCCGATCTTCGTCATCCGAAAACGTGGAATGGTTCGCGCCCTTGATGCTGATGAGGAACTGGTCGTCTCGCGGGATGCTCTCGAACGGCACGCGGCGGTCGGCCGGCGTGGTGCCGTAGAGGAGGCTCGAGTCGTGGGTCCCGGTCAGGTGGAGCATCGGGATCGCGACGCTCTTGTACGCATCGCGCGGCATCTCCTCCGACATCGACATCGGGATCGCCGCGCACACCCGTTCGTCGCGGAAGCTCTCGGTCGGGCCGCCGGGGAAGACGACCTTCATGCCGCCGATCGCCAGCGCCGCGTAAGCGCCGATCGAGTGGCCGGCGATGCCGATGCGCGTCGTGTCGACGTGCCCGCGCAGCGCTTCCGGCAGGTTGCCTTCCACGACCTGGTCGATGACGAACCGGTCGTCCTCGGGGACGGTCGTCCAGAACCCGCGGTCGAAGCCGGCGCGGTAGAGGTGCCAGAGTCCGTGCTTCGTCACTTCGGCGTCGGCGCCGGGGTGATCGGGATGAACCGAGATGTAGCCGTGACTCGCCCAGTGCTCGCCGAGGTAGGAGTAGCCTTCTTTCGAGTTGCCGAGGCCGTGGGAGAAGACGATGACCGGGAAGGGCTGCGGGCTGGAAACCCCGCGCCACACGGGAGCGTAGATCTTCGCAGCGATGGTTCGGTGGCGGACGTCGTCACGCCAGGTCACTTCAAACGTCTGAACGCTGTACGGTCCCGGCTGCGCGGGCGAAGTGCTTGCACGTACCGCAAACGAAACGAGAAGAGAAACGAGAATGAAGGTTTTCCGCATCAGCGTCACGCTCGCGTTGTTCCTCGCCGCGCTTCACGCGGTTGCCGATGATTCCGATCGTTACACCGTCGACCTGCGCGGCGCGTGGACGTCGCTTCCGGGTGCCGGCCGGATTCAGGGGACAAACGACCACCTGTCGTTTGCGCGACGCTTCGGATCAGCCGCGGCGGTCAGCATGCGCGTTGCCGATGGATCGACGCTCGAATTCGCGGCGTCGGATGCGCGCATGCCATCGACGCTGCACGCCGCCGGGACGGCGACCGGCCGCGCGATTCGCTTCATTCCGGCTTCGCTGTCACTCCTGCGCGACCTCGATAACCGGTGGATCGTCCCGTACGTGGGTGCCGGAATCGAGTACCCGATGCTTCGCCGTGCCGTCGACGTCGTCAGCATGCCGTCGCTGCACATCGTTCGCGTCGAGCAGCCCGACCACCCGGCGCTCGTCCTCCAAACCGGCGCCCGCATGTCGCTCGGCGCGCGTTGGTCGGTCGGCGTCGACGCGAAGTACGTTCCGGCGGCATCGACGTTCGAGACACGCACGACCGAGAATCGCTCCGACGGCCTGCAGACGAACTTCCATCCGTTCGTGATCGCCACCGGTCTCGGCGTCCGTTTCTGACGGATCATCGAACCGACCAGGTGCTGTGCGCGTCGCCGTGCTGGCCCGGACCATCGACCGTCGAACGATCTTCGAAGCGCATGGCCACGAGGTGGTCTCCGTGCGCCGCGAACGTCCACGTTTCGGTGCGAACCGTATTGACGTGGATGAAAAGCACGCCCGCCGAGCCCTTGCGCTCGCGTTTTGCGGCGACCGGCAATCCGTCGGCGCCGATCCAGAGCGTGAAGTTGTCGACTGTCGTCGAGACACCCGGCTCCGCGCCGTCGGTCGAGGGAAGCCGGAAGAGGAGCATCCGTTCCGGCCGTCCCTGCACCGTCTCGACCTTCTGCTCGACGATGTGTCCGCGGTTGACGAGGTGCAGGACCATGCCGGCCGCGTCGACCGCCGTCTCGATCGACCGCGGCTGCGCCTCGGAGAGGGCGTCGCGGGTGCCGGCACCGCGTGCAGGATTGACCTCTTTCGCCCAATCCTCGTTCGTCGCTCTCTGAAGGAGCGAGCGGCTGTAGCTGACGCGGATGCCGTTCGCGTCTTCGTCGACTTCGAATGTGGCGGAGCCGTCGAAGTCGTCGTTGAGGAAGCGGCCGTGCGAGTGGCGGCTGCGATCGAGCTGCACGGTCGCGTGCAACGGCTCGCTCGCGGTCATCCGCTGGAGCGCGGTGCGGACGTCGCCAAGGGCATCGGCAAATGCGCTCGTGGCAAACATCGCGGTGAAAAGAATTGCGGCGGTACGAAACCGGTAAGCCATTGCGCTAGTCTTGCGTCCATGACCCGCTCACTCCGCTTTCTATTCCTCGTCGTCGTCGCCGCGGCGGCGTTCGCGCAGCCTGCAACGAAATATCAAATGCCGCCGAAAGAGCTGGCGGACCTCGTCGACGCGCCGGCGTTCCCGGTGCCGGTCGTCGCGCCCGACTCGCAGCGAATGCTGCTCGCGGAGCCGCCGCCGCTGCTCACAATCGCCGATCTCGCGCAGCCGGAGCTGAAGCTCGCGGGGATCCGATTCAACCCGCAGACGCACGCCGAGCCGCGCGCGCTCTACTTCAAGAAGCTCACGTTCGTCACGTTCCGGGACGGAGCGAAAACCGAGGTCACCGGGCTGCCCGAGAACCCGCGCGTGCGGCACATCGCCTGGTCGCCGGACTCGAAGCGGATCGCGTTCACGGTCAGCCTGCCGGACGGCGTGCAGCTGTGGTCGGCCGGCATCGACGGGAAGGCGAGCCGCGTCGGGAATGTCATTCTCAATCTGACGCTCCCCGGCGCGCCGTTCCACTGGCTGCCGGGAAGCGACGCCTTCATCGCGAAGCTGCTCCATGACGAGCGGCCGCCGGCGCCGGAGGCCGAGCGGATTCCGGAAGGACCGGTCGTGCAGGAGGCCGCCGGACGCAAAGCGGGCGTCCGGACGTTCGAGGATCTGCTGAAGAACGAGAGCGACGCGGCGATGTTCGACTGGCATGCGCAGTCGGAAGTGATGCGCGTCGGCCTCGACGGATCGGTGAAGGGGATTCTCCGCTATGGTCCGGTGACGAACGCGACGCCGTCGCCCGACGGCAAGTGGGTGCTGATCGAAACGCTCCATCGGCCGTACTCGTACAACGTCCCGTACTACCGCTTCCCGGTCGCGATCGACGTCTACGGCGTCGACGACGCGATGCGATATCGCACGATTGGCGATCTGCCGCTCGCCGAGGATGTGCCGATCGACTTCGACGCGGTGCGGCAGGGTCCGCGCGACGTCGAGTGGCGCGACGACAAGCCGGCGACACTCGTGTGGGCCGAGGCGCAGGACAAGGGGAATCCACGGCTCGAGGCGGCGGTGCGCGACAAGCTCTTCACGCTCGACGCGCCGTGGAACGCCGCGCAGCAGCCGCAGCTCCTCGCGTCGCTGCCGCTGCGTTACGACCACATCGAATGGGGCGGCGACGATCTCGCGCTCGTCACGATGTCGCGGTGGCGCGACCGGAAGTCGCAGATGATCGTGATCCAGCCGGCCAACCGCGACGCCGCGCCGCGAATGATCTTCGATCGCAGCAGCGAAGACCGCTACGGCGATCCAGGGCGTCCGGTGCTGACCTACACGCCGCTCGGGACGCAGGTGCTGCGCCGCAGCGGCTCGTCGATCTACCTCATCGGCCTCGGTGCGTCGGCTGAGGGCGACCGGCCGTTTCTCGACAAATTCGATCTGACCTCGCTCAAGTCGACGCGACTCTTCCGCTCCACCGCGCCGTCGTACGAGCAGCCGCTCACCGTCATTGACGACAACACCGTCCTGACGCGGCGCGAGAGCGTGACTGATCCGCCGAACTACTTCGTGCGCGATCTTCGCCGCAACACGACACGCGCGCTGACGCAGATCCCGAATCCGGTACCGCAGCTTGCGTCGGCGTCGAAGGAGCTGATTCACTACAAGCGCGCTGACGGCCTCGATCTCAGCGGCACGCTGTACCTGCCGCCCGGCTACGACCAGAAGCGCGACGGCGCGCTCCCGGTGCTGATGTGGGCGTACCCGGAGGAGTTCAAGAGCGCGAAAGCGGCGGCGCAGGTGACCGGATCACCGTACCGCTTCACCCGGCCGGGCGCGTTGTCGGCGCTACCGTTCGTGGTGCGCGGCTACGCGGTGCTCGACAATCCGTCGATTCCGATTCTCGGCGAAGGGAACAAGGAGCCGAACGACACGTACGTCGAGCAACTCGTCGCCGGCGCGAAGGCGGCGGTCGATGAGCTCGTGCGGCGCGGCGTCGGCGACCGAGACCGCATGGCGGTCGGCGGCCACTCGTACGGCGCTTTCATGACGGCGAACCTCCTCGCGCACTCCGATCTCTTCCGCGCCGGAATCGCGCGCAGCGGCGCGTACAACCGGACGCTGACGCCGTTCAGTTTCCAGGCGGAGGAACGGACGTTCTGGGAGGCGCCGGAGACGTACATGACGATGTCGCCGTTCCGCTTCGCCGACAAGATCAAATCGCCGATTCTCTTGATCCACGGCATCGACGACGACAACTCCGGCACGTTCCCGATTCAGAGCGAGCGTTTCTTCCAGGCGATCAAAGGCCTCGGCGGAACGGCGCGCCTCGTGATGCTGCCATACGAGGCGCACGGCTACCGCGGGCGCGAGTCGGTGATGCACATGCTGTGGGAGATGGATCGCTGGCTCGATAAGTACGTGAAAAACGCGAAGCCGCGATGACGCCCGAGCAGGTCATCGCGGTCTTTCGGAGCGGCGCCGCCTCCGCGGCGATCGGCGTCGCTCTGATCACGATCGCGCTGGCGCTGCTCGCGTTCGCACTGGTCGGCCGTGTCTTCGCGAACGCGGCGCTCCTCGCCGCCGCGTCATTCGCGGGCCTATACGGAGTGCGGCTGGTCGTCAACGCGCCGTTCACGCCGCTCCTCGTCCACGGCGGATGGCTCCAGTACGTCAGTTCCGCACTCGAGTACATCGTCCCGATTCCGGCGACGCTGCTCGTTCAGTTCGCGTTCACGCGGAGGCTCAAGCGCGTGAATCAGGCGCTGGCGCTGCTGGCGATAGCGATTGCGGTCTTCGCCATTCCGTTCGAGATCGCAACGCACCGGCCGTTCGCGCTCAAGCCGCTGATCGACACGGTCGTCGTGCTGTTCATGCCGGTGTTCCTCCTGAACCTGATCCTCGGGACTGACGACAACGCCACTGACTGGCGGGTCGTGCGCTGGGGGTCGGCGGTTTTCGTGCTGTTCGTGCTGAACGAGCACTTCGGCTATCGCGGAACCGAGGCGATCGGCTTCGTCATCTTCGTCGGGAGTTTCATCCTGATGCTGATGCGCCGCGCTGTCCGCAGCCAGGTGCGCCTCGGCTCCGTCGAGAGCGAGCTGGCGACGGCGCGAAAGATCCAGATGTCGATCATCCCGCGGACGCCGCCGCGCGTGAACGGGATCGACATCGCGACGGTCTACACGCCGGCGGCCGAGGTGGCGGGCGACTTCTATGATTTTCTGGTCGTCGATGATGATCACTTCGGCGTCCTCGTCGCCGACGTGTCGGGTCATGGCGTTCCGGCCGCACTCGTCGCGTCGATGCTCAAGATCGCGCTGGCGACGCAGTCGTCGGTCGCGACGTCTCCGGCAGCCCTGCTTGCGAATCTCCACGCGCTCTTTCGCGGGAAACTCGAGCGGCAGCACATCACTGCCGCATACGCGTACCTCTCCTCGGACGGCTCCGCGGTCGTCGCCTCCGCCGGTCACCCGCCGCCGCTGATCCGCCGCGCGTCCGGCGCAGTGGAAGAGGTCCCGACGCAAGGCAGCGTTCTGGCGCGGTTCGCGGCGTTCGAAGCCGCCGACGTGCCGGTGAAGCTCGCCTCCGGGGACTCGCTCGTCATCTATACAGACGGTGTGACCGAGGCGCTCTCTCCGGCAGGCGAGATGTGGGGCGAAGAGCGGCTGCGGGAGGCGCTCTCGTCGGGAGCTGACGTCGATGCGATCGCCCGAAGCGTGGAGCGCTGGAGCGGCGGTCAATTGAGCGACGATGTCACATTCGTACGCGCGAATGTAAAATGAGGGCGTGAAACCAACTGCCGATCTCGTCCGGATTCTGCAGGCGCTCGGGGATCCGACGCGACTGCGGCTCCTGAACCTGCTCCGCGGCGGCGAGATCTGCGTCTGCTACTTCGTCGAGATTCTCGGTGAGCCGCAGCCGAAGGTGTCGCGGCATCTCGCGTATCTCCGCCGTGCCGGTCTGGTCGACGTCCGGCGCGAAGGGAAGTGGATGCACTACAAGCTCGCCGCGACGCCGCACCAGCCGGTGATGGACGCAATCCTCGACGCCGTCGCCGATGATCGCCAGATGCGCCGCGACCGGCTCGCGCTCGAGCGAGCCTGCTGCGCAGTGCGCCTTCCAGGGACGTTGCAGTACGCCCCGCGGCCACAGATCGAGCCGTGAGGTGGGCGCGGGCTGGAAAGCCCGCGCCCACGAGGGGCGATTTAGTAGCGGCCTGGCCGGATGTTCTCCACGTGCCCGACGAGGAAGAGATCGCGGCCCGTCCAGTTGCCGGAGAGGGTAACGCGGTCCCCGCGGTGGAGGTCCTCGATGTCGACGCGGCGGTTGTTCCAGTGATGGTCGTTGCGCGTCATGTCGACGTTGACCATGCGTCCGTCTTCGAGGCGCAGCCAGAGCGTCTCTTCGCGGCGGTTGATGCGCTCGATCCTGCCGTGAATCAGAATCGCGGTCCGGTAGACGGGAGGCGGAGCGGGTCCTTCATCAAGCCAGTCGTAGCTGTCCGCGACGACGTAGCCGTAGCGTGGCTCGTAGAAGCCGCCGATGCGGATGTTGACGCCGACGCGGAGCGCTCCGCGTCCGTGGCGGCCCATGTTCAGGTCGCGAACCCAGAACGAATAGTCGCCCCGATCGAGCACCACGCGATAACCCTGCCGCTCGGGTGTGATCCGGGTCACACGACCTTCGAGCGTGACGTTGCGGCGGTCGTGATCCCTTCGTTCATAGTCGCGACCCTGATCGGCAACACTGACTGTCGCATAGAGTGGACGCCAGTCCGCGAACGCGGACGTGCCGACGAGCAGTGCTGCGGCCGCGATCCCTGTGACTTTACTGAGGAAGATGGCCGTTTTCTTCATATGTACTCCTTTCACCGTCTGATGGTGTCGCAATCGATGGGCCATCGATCTGACGGGGGGTTTCAACGAAATCGGCGGCGGTACGTAGTGGCGAGCGGAGGTCCTCATGAAACGCCTCGCGCTCGTGGTGATCGTATCAATGGTTGCGTGTTCGAGCTCCGATTACGACGAAGGGCCGCGGCGGCCCCGGGGCGACTGGGGCGGCGATGCGCCGGCGAGGGTTCGCGGCGGCGGGGGCGGGATGCTCGACATGATGCCTCCGGAAGACTGGTGGCACGACTCGCGGATCGCCGCCGCGGTGAATCCGACGCCGGACCAGATCGCGAAGCTCGACCAGATCGCGAAGGACCACAGCGCCGACGATGTGACGCGGCTCACGCGCGACACCGAGGTGGCGATGCGCGACCTCCGCGGCACGCTCGACAGCGATTCGCCGGCCTCGAATGACATCGTGACCGCGGCCACCCGCGTGCGGACGCTTCGGAACGACGTCTTCGACCGCGAGATCGAGCTGCTCGCCGCCGAGCGTTCGGTGCTCACGAAGCAGCAGTGGAAGGCGCTGCAGGAGGCGATGCACGAACGTCCGCGCGACGAGCGCCGCGGCGGCTACGGCACGCGTGGCGGTTTCGGCGGACGAGGCCGCGGCCGCGGTCCCGGCTGGCCGGGATAGAAGCCTTACTCGTAGCGCAGGGCGTCGATCGGGTCGAGTCTCGCGGCTTTGCGGGCGGGATAGAAGCCGAAGAAGACGCCGACCGCGGCGGCGACGCCGAACGCGATGATGATCGACGACGGGCTGACGACGATCGGCCACTTCAGGACGTTCTTCACGAGCTCGGAACCGCCGGCACCGAGGAGGATGCCGATGAGGCCACCGACGATCGAGAGCGTGATCGCCTCGAAGAGGAACTGCATCAGGACGTGACGGCCCTTGGCGCCGATCGCCATCCGGATGCCGATCTCGCGCGTCCGTTCGGTCACGCTGACGAGCATGATGTTCATGATTCCGATGCCGCCGATCAGAAGCGAGATCCCGGCGATCGAGATGAGCAGCGTCCGGAGGATGCCCATCTGGGCGTTCTGCGCGGCCGCGATCTCTTCCTGCGAACGCATCATGAAGTCGGCGTCGCCATTGGGCGGGATGCGGTGCCGCTGTTTCAGCAGCGCGTCGATCTGGTCCTGCGCTTCCTGCACCTGATCGGGCGACGCGGCCGACGCCATGATCATCGAGACCTTGCTCTGGCCGGCGAGGCGTTTCATGACGGTCGTGTACGGGGCGATGACCTGGTCGTCCTGGTCCTGCCCCATTGTGTTGCCGCCCTTGCGATCGAGCACGCCGACGACTTTGAACGGTACGTTCTTGATCCGCACCGTCTGTCCGACCGCGCCGCCCTGCGGGAAGAGGTTCTCCGCGACGGTCGCGCCGAGGACGCAGACCTTCGTCGCCGACTTGACGTCGGAGTCGCTGAAGAACGTGCCGTCGGAGCAGTTCCATGACCGGATGAACGGCCAGTCGGGATTGACGCCGTAGATCGACGTTCCCCAGTTCAATTCACCGGAGACGACCTGCGCCGCGGTGCGCATGTTCGGCGTCACGTACGCGACGGCGGGACACTCGGCCTTGATGGCGTCGGCGTCTTCCGGAGTGAGGGTCGAGTTTCCGGTGAAGATCTTCGCGCCGCTCTGCGACGTGGCGCCGGGGAAGATCATGATGAAGTTCGAGCCGAGGGAGTTGATCGTGTCCTGGATCGACTTCGAGGCGCCGTTGCCGATCGCCACGACGACGATGACGCAGCCGACGCCGATGACGATGCCGAGCATCGTCAGGAACGAGCGCATCTTGTTGCGCGAGATCGCCTTCAGGCCGACGACGGTGATGTTGCCGAAACGCATGACGGAGTTTTTCATCTGCGTGCCTCCACCGGCACGGGCGGTGCGATGCCCTGCGTGTTGACCCGTATCTGGTTCACCCGTTCATCGCCCTGAATGCGGCCGTCACGGACGGTGACGACGCGTTTCGCGTGCTGGGCGATGTCGGGTTCGTGGGTGATGAGTACGACGGTTTTCCCGTCCTCGTTCAATTTCTGGAAGATGCCCATGATCTCTTCGGACGTTCGCGAGTCGAGGTTGCCGGTCGGCTCGTCGGCGAGAAGGATCGCGGGGTTGGTGACGAGCGCGCGCGCGATCGCCACGCGCTGCTGCTGTCCGCCGGAGAGCTGCGACGGGTGGTTCCCTTCGCGTCCGGCGAGACCGACGCGATGCAGCGCTTCCATCGCCGCCTTCCGCCGCTCGGCGCGTGCGAGACCGAGCTCGCCGTAGAGGAGGGGAAGCTCGACGTTCTCGGCGGCCGAGGTGCGCGCGAGGAGGTTGAAACTCTGGAAGACGAAGCCGATCTTCGCATTGCGAATGACCGCGCGCTCGTCGCGATCGAGCTTCGAGACATCGACGCCGTCGAGCTTGTAGGTCCCGGCGGTGGGGCGGTCGAGGCAGCCGATGATGTTCATCAGCGTCGACTTGCCCGAACCGGAAGGACCCATGATCGCGACGAAGTCGCCCTGGTCGACTGTCAGGTTGATCCCGTCGAGTGCACGGACTTCAACCTCGCCGAGGGAGTAGACCTTCGTCAGGTCGTGAATTTCGATGACGAGCGGCACCGCCTACCGCCCACCACGACCACCGCCACCCGGCGGACGGCCACCGCCGCCGAACGGACTGCCGGTCGCTCCGCTCGACTCCACCTTCGACGTCGCGAGGCCGACGATCACATCCTGGCCTTCCTTCAGATTTCCCTCGACCACTTCCGTGTAGCGGCCGTCGGTGATTCCGGTGCGGATCTCGACCGGCTGCGGCTTCTTGTTCGCGTCGAGGACATAAATCGTCTGCTGCTTCTTCTCCTGCGGCCCGCCGCCACGACGCGAACCGCGCCCGAATGCGCCGGCCGCGCCGGCAGGTCCGGCACCGCCGCTCTGCGCCATCTGCGCCATCCCGCGGTTCTGATCGGGAGCGTTCGCCGCCGCTGACTGGCGGCCGCCGCTCGTCGTCGCCGTCGCCGGCTCTTTCACGCCCTCGGGGCGGAAGCGGAGCGCGGCGTTCGGGATTCGCAGCACGTTCTGCACGCGCGCGACGCTGATCGTCACGTTCGCGGTCATCTTCGGCCGCAGCTTCTCATCCGGGTTCGGCACTTCGATGATGACCGGATAGGTGACGACGTTCTGCGAGACGGTCGCGTTGAGGCGGATCTGCGAGATGCGCCCGCGGAACATCTCGTCGGGATAGGAGTCGACGGTGAAACGTGAGAACTGGCCGACCTGGATGCGGCCGATGTCTGACTGATCGACGTCCGCCTGCACCTGCATCTTGGTCAGGTCCTGGGCGATCTGGAAGAGGGTCGGTGCCTGGAAGGAGGCGGCGACGGTCTGGCCGACGTCGTACGCGCGATCGACGACCACGCCGTCGATCGGGGAGACGATCTTTGTGTAGTGGAGGTTCGTCTGTGCCGAGGAGAGGGCGGCGCGCGCCTGAGCCACCTGCGCCTGAGCGCCTTCGTACGCCGCTTTTGCGGAGTCGAGGTCGGCCTGCGCCGCGAGTCCCGCCGCGGTGAGGCGCTTCTGGCGGTCGAAGGTGATCTTCGCGTTCGCCGCCTCGACCTGCGCTTTCGTGACGTCGGCCTGCCGCTGCTCGACCGTCTGCTGGAACGGCGTCGGATCGAGCTCCGCGAGCAGCTGTCCCTTTTTCACGTGACTATTGAAGTCGGCGTAGAGGCGGGAGATGACGCCGGAGACCTGGCTGCCGACCTGTACGGTCGTGACGGCGGAGAGGGTGCCGGTCGCGGTGATGGTCATCGTCACATCGCCACGGCTCGCTTTCTCCGTTTTGTACTGCTCGTCGGTTTTTCCGCGGCCTTTGCAGGAGAGTACGGCTGCCGCAAGAAGAATGATGAGTGTGGTACGTCTCACTTAGTTAGAACCCCTTCCGGATACGACCCCGTCTGTCTGACGTTGAAAGCGGGCGGAGTCTACTGCACTACTTGGACCGTGCTAACGCACGTGCGTGCTATGCTTCGCGCCCGATTTTCACCGAGAGGATCTCCTCATGGCATTGTTCTCCAAAGAAGCGCCTCCACCGCCACAGGCACGTCCAAACACATCCGCCGGTGTTGCGCCGAGCGGGACTTTTGTCGGGCCGAACATCTCATTCGACGGAACGATTACCGGCAACGAGTCGGTGACGATCGAGGGGAGCGTGCACGGCAAGATCGACCTGCAGGCGAACCTGCTGGTCGGGACGAAGGCGCGTATCGAGGCGACCGTCCACGCGAAGAACGTCACGATCGAAGGGAAGGTCGTCGGCGACGTCTCGGCCGACGAACGCGTCGAGCTCGTCGCGAGCGCCACGGTCGAAGGGAACATCAAGGCGCCGAAGGTCATCGTCGCCGACGGAGCACGCTTCCGCGGCAACGTCGACATGGGATCCGCCAAACCACGTGAAGATGCCGCGCTGAATGCGGCGAAGGTGAAGTGAATATGCCCACCACTGCGACCGAACAGGTATTCGAGAAGTACTCGCTCCGCGCGCCGCGCGAATACAAGAACTACGTCAACGGCGAATGGATTGCGTCGAAATCGGGCAAGACGTTCGATGACGTCAACCCGGCGAATAGCGACGACCACATCGGAACGTTCCAGGAGTCGAACGCGGATGACGTCCGTGACGCGGTCGACGTCGCGCACCGCGCGTACCAGACGTGGCGTCTCGTCCCTGCGCCGAAGCGCGCGGAGTATCTCTACCGTGTCGCGGCCATCCTGCAGCGCGACAAGGAGAAGATCGCGCGTGAGATGACCCGCGAGATGGGGAAGGTGCTCGATGAGACGAAGGGCGACGTCCAGGAGGCGATCGACCTCGCGTACCTGATGGCGGGCGAGGGGCGGCGGTTGTTCGGCGTCACGACGCCTTCCGAGCTTCCGAACAAATTCAACATGGCCGTCCGGATGCCGATGGGCGTCGCGGGACTGGTCACGCCATGGAACTTCCCGCTCGCGATTCCGGCGTGGAAGACGATGCCGGCGCTCGTCTGCGGCAATACGGTCGTCATCAAACCGGCGTCGCAGACGCCGCTCTGCGTGATCATGCTCGCCGAGGCGTTCGAAGAGGCGGGGCTGCCAAAGGGCGTATTCAATGTGGTGACGGGCGGCGGACGCGAAGTCGGTGAGCCGCTGATCCTCGACGAGCGGGTGAAGATCGTCTCGTTCACCGGCTCGACGGAAGTCGGCCGCGGCATCTCGGTCGCGTGCGCGCCGCAATTCAAGAAGGTCCACCTCGAGATGGGCGGCAAGAACGTGATCATGGTCATGGACGACGCCGACATCGATCTCGCGGTCGACGGCGCGCTGTGGGGCGCGTTCGGAACCGCGGGACAGCGCTGCACGGCCGCTTCGCGCGTCGTGGCGCACAAGAAGATCCACGACGAGTTCGTCGAGAAGCTGTCGGCGCGCGCGAAGAAGATGCGCATCGGCTTCGGCCTCGACAACGTCGACATGGGGCCGAACATCAACGCGTCGCAGATCGAGACGGTCAAGAAGTACGTCCAGATCGGCAAAGACGAAGGGGCGACGGTCGCCTGTGGCGGCGCGGAGCTGACCGACGGCGCGTTCGCGAAGGGTCACTTCCATCAGCCGACGGTGTTCGCCGATGTGAAGCCCTCGATGCGCATCGCGCAGGAGGAGATCTTCGGGCCGGTGACTTCGGTGATGAAGTGCGACTCGCTCGAAGAGGCGATCGAGATCGGCAACGGCGTCCGCTACGGGCTCTCGTCGTCGATCTACACGCGCGACGTGAACAAGGCGTTCGTCGCCATGCGCGACATGTATACCGGCATCTTCTACGTCAACGCGCCGACGATCGGCGCCGAAACGCACCTGCCGTTCGGCGGCGTGAAGGAAACCGGCAACGGCCATCGCGAAGCAGGCGTCGCCGGCATCGACGTGTTCACGGAGTGGAAGTCGATCTACGTCGACTATTCGGGATCGCTGCAACGCGCGCAGATCGATACGGAAGAGATCTAGATGAAGTTGTCAGTTGCCGGTTGTCTGTTGGTGGTCGCACTGCCGGTCTTCGCGCAGGATGCGGCCGACAAGGTCATCGATCGCGCGCTCACCTCGAACAGCGCATGGGAGACGCTCGCGCATCTCACCGACAACATCGGGCCGCGGCTCTCCGGATCGCGAAATGCCGCGATCGCGGTGAAGTACACGACCGACCGCTTTCGCGAGTGGGGCATCGACGTCCATGACGAGAAGGTGATGGTGCCGCACTGGGTGCGCGGTGAGGAGCATGCGTCGCTCGTCTCGCACAACAACCAGAAGATCGTCCTCACGGCGCTCGGCGGTTCGGTCGCGACGCCGGCCGCCGGCATCACCGCGGACGTCGTCGAAGTCGGCTCGTACGATGAGCTGAAGCAGCTCGGCGCGAAGGTCAAGGGAAAGATCGTCTACTACAACAACCCGATGGACATGGAACTCATCCGCGGCGGCCGCTCGTTCGAGGCGTATCGCCGTTCGGTCGAGTTCCGCGGCTCAGGCGCGTCGCACGCGGCGGAGTACGGCGCCGTCGCCGCGGTCATTCGTTCGGTCGGATCGGCGTCGCTGCGGACGCCGCATACGGGCGCGATGCGCTACGACCCGAAATTCCCGAAGATCCCGTCCGCCGCGATGACCGCCGAGGATACGATGCTCGTGCACCGGCTCCTGGCGAAAGGCGAAAAGGTGCGGATGCACATCGTGCTCACGCCGAAGACGCTGCCCGACGCGGAGTCGGCAAACGTCGTTGCGGAGATTCGGGGAAGCGAGCAGCCCGACGAAATCGTCCTCGTCGGTGGGCACCTCGACTCCTGGGACCTCGGCACGGGAGCGATCGACGACGGCGGCGGAGTCGCGATGTCGATGGAGACGCTGCACCTCATCAAGGAACTCGGCCTGAAGCCGAAGCGGACGATTCGTTGCGTCCTCTTCATGAATGAGGAAAACGGCCTGCGCGGCGGCCGCGGTTACGCGGCGGCGCATGGGAAAGAGAAGCACGTCGCTGTGATCGAGACCGATGCCGGCGTCGCGGCGCCGACCGGATTCGACACGACGTTGAAGGGCGACGCGCTGACGGCGTTCGAGGCGAAGACGAAGTCGCTCGCGCGCGTGAACGCGAATCGCTTCTCGACCGAGGGGGAGACCGGCGCCGATACTTCGCCGCTGACAGAAGCGGGTGTGATTGGCTTCGGGTTCGTCCCCGAGCCGCTGCACTACTTCGACTATCACCACTCGCCGGCCGACACGCTCGACAAGATCGAGCCGAAGGATCTCAGTGCCGACGTCGCGGCCGTCGCCGCGCTGACGTGGATCCTCGCCAACTAGCGGCGTAACAGATCGTTCATCGATCCACTTCAAACTTTCGAAGCAATTCTGCGAGCGCTTGGATAGCGCGGTTCGCAAACATGTCCGTGTGATTTCCCATGCGATGTGTTTTCAGCACGTTGTGAAAAGGCCGTGTGCGGTCGCCTTCCTGCAAACAGAACAGATGTTTCGTTTTCGGACTCAGCAGTTCAGTCCATACCGAAGGAAGGAGGAGTCATGAAGCTTCACCGAGTATTCGCGGCCATGTCGGTGCTGCTGCTCGCGAGCGTCACTGCATTCGCGCAGCTCACGACCGGCAATCTGACCGGCACCGTGACGACGGCGGGAGCGCCTCTGCCCGGCGTGACCGTCTCGCTGACAGCACCAACGCTGCAGGGGACGCGCACGGCCGTCACCGATTCGAACGGCGCATACAACTTCCAGGGTCTGCCTCCAGGCGACTACACCGTGTCGTTCGCGCTCGAGGGACTACAGACCATCACGCACACCGTGAAGATCAGCGTGTCGCAGACCTCCCGGTCCGACGCCGACCTGAAGGTGAACGCCGTGTCGGAGTCGATCACAGTCACTGCGAGCTCGCCGGCGGTCCTCGAGACGCAACAGGTGCAGTCGAACATCACCTCGCACCTGGTCGAGAACCTGCCGATGGGACGGACGCTCGTGGCGACGACGAACCTCGCGCCGAACGTCACGGCGACCGGCCCGAACGGCGGTCTGATCATCGCCGGCGGCCAGTCCTATGACAGTACGTATTACGTCGACGGCGCGGTGGTCAACGAAGTGCTCCGCGGCCAGCCGCAGAACCTCTTCATCGAAGACGCGCTGCAGGAGACCACGGTGCAGTCGGGCGCGATCTCGGCGGAGTTCGGCCGGTTCACCGGCGGCGTCGTGACCGCGGTCTCGAAGACCGGCGGCAACACGCTGACGGGAAGCCTCCGCGACACCGTCGAGCGTCCGAGCTGGACTTCACAGTCGAAGTTCAAGCCCTTCACGATCACGTCGAACAACCTGCAGTCGGAATACGAAGGGACGCTCGGCGGACCGATCGTCAAGGACCGGCTCTGGTTCTTCGGCGCCGGCCGCTACTTCAACCTCAACACCCCGCAGGCCTTCACCTCGATTCCGGGCGACTCGACGGTCGTCCCGTATTCGGCGACCGACAAGGAAGAGCGGCTCGAGCTGAAGCTGACCGGGCAGATCACGAACAATCACTCGCTGTCCGGCAGCTACTTCAACATCTCCCGCCACCAGACGGGCAACTGCCAGGGCGGATGCCTCGAGGCGGCGGCGCTTCAGGCTCCCCGTTCGCTGCCGAACAAGTTCTACACGCTGAACTACGACGGCGTGATCACGAAGAACTTCTTCCTCGAGGGCAACTACGCCAAGCAGCTCTTCTCGTTCGTCGGCGGCGGCGGCGTGCAGGGTCCTCCCGAGACGAATACGCCGATCAACGTCATCCCGGCAGGCGGGTACGCGAACAACCCGCTCTTCTGCGGCAACTGCAGCTCTGCCGAGCAGCGCAACAACCAGAATGCGAAGCTGAAGGGGACGTACTTCTGGTCGCCGAAGAACTGGGGCACGCACAACCTTTCGGTCGGGGTGGAGAACTACAGCGACTTCCTGAAGGGCAACAACGAGCAGTCGGGCTCCAACTTCGTCATCTGGGACTTCGACAATCCGTCGCGCGCAGCGAACGGTGACCTCAACCTCAACATGGCGCCGGGCGACGGTCTCATTATCTGGTTCCCGATCCTGCAGCAGTCGCAGGGCAACAAGCTCAACACCCGGTCGCTCTTTGCCAACGACAAGTGGGACTTCGGCTCGCACTGGAGCTTCAATGTCGGCGCGCGCTACGACAAGAACCACGCGCACAACCAGGCGGGTGCCACGATCGCCAACGACTCCAAGATCTCGCCGCGTCTCGGCGCGATCTACGACGTCATGGGCAACGGCAAGGTCCGCCTGAATGCCAGCTACAGCGAGTACGTATCGAAGATCGCGGAAGGCAACGTCGCCGACGTCAGCTCTCCCGCGGGCGCCGGCTCGTATCTCTATTGGTATTACGCCGGCGACCCGCTCGTCGGCCTGACGCCCGCGCAGATGAACCAGCAGATCTTCTCGTGGTTCAACAGCGTCGGCGGCACGAAGAACACGGACTTCCTCCTCGGCGGAGCGACTTCGGGTATCTCGACCATCATCAACGGCACGCTCAAGTCGCCGGGCGTCAAGGAGTGGACCGGCGGTATCGGTTCCCAGCTCACGCCGCGCGCGTTCCTACGCGCCGACTACCAGTACCGCAAGTGGAACAACTTCTACACGCAGGTCGTGAACACCACGACCGGCAAGGTCTTCGATCCACTCGCGGGGCAGAACCTCGACCTGAACCTCGTCGAGAACACCAACGACTTCAAGCGCACGTATCGCGCGATCATCCTGCAGGGCGACTACAAGCCGTTCACGCGGCTCGACGTCGGCGGCAACTGGACGCACTCAAAACTGTATGGAAACATCACCGGCGAGAACGCCGGCGGCGGACCGTTCGTCTCGACCGGCCCGGGCTACTATCCCGAGATCTTCGGTTTCGCGAACAACAATCCGACGGGACCGCTCGCGCAGGATCAGCCGAACAAGGTCCGCGCGTGGGTCAGCTACGACCAGCCGACGCCGTTCGGCAACTGGAACTTCTCGTGGCTGCATCGCTATGACTCCGGCACGCCGTACTCGGCGGTCGGGTCGATCTATGTCGTGAAGAACAGCCGTTGTCCGACGTGCCCGGTGAACAGCTTCGGGTACGACGCGGTGCACATCAACAGCTCGACGACCGGCAACTACTTCTTCAGCGCACGCGGTGCTTACCGGACGGACAACATCACCAACGACGATCTCGCCGTGAACTGGTCGATCCCGGTGTCGCGCGCCAGCTTCTTCATCGAAGCGAAGGCGTTCAACGTGTTCAACCGCCAGGGCGTGATCAACGTCAATACGCAGGTTCTGACGGCGTCGAATGCGAACTGCATCCAGACGACCGGCGCGAACGTCGGCAAGCGTTGCGTTGGATTCAATCCGTTCACCGAGACGCCGGTCGAGGGCGTCAACTACGTGTTCGGTTCGCAGTTCGGTAAACCGGTCAACCCGACCGGCGGCACGCTCGGACGGCCGAGCGCGACGGGAGATGTGCAGTTCCCGCGCACGTACCGCCTGTCGTTCGGTCTCCGCTTCTAGTTCCTTTTCGTGTAGGGGCCGGCTCTCAGCCGGCCCCTTGGTGCGGCTGAGAGCCGCACCCTACACGGCCGAAATTTTGGTCATCGCCCTCCGATTACCTCTCCGCGTGAAACGGGCGGCTCTCGTTCTTCTCGGCGCGCTCGCCCTCGCAGGTTGCAGTCGCCACGAAAGCGAGACGTATCGCGGCGCGCCGGTCATCCTGATCTCGATCGACACGCTGCGCGCCGATCACCTCCCGATGTTCGGCTACCGCTCCGTCGATACGCCGGCGCTCGATGCTTTGCGCCGCGACGGCATTCTCTTCACCAACGCCTATTCGCAGGTGCCGCTCACGTTGCCGTCGCACGCGGCGATCTTCACGGGCCTGCTGCCGCCCGGCAACCACGTCCGCAACAACATCGGATACTCGCTCGACGCGAAGGTGCCGACGCTCCCTGGTCTCCTCCACGACGCCGGCTATGCGACGGGCGGCGCCGTTTCCGCGTTCGTGCTGCGCGGTTCCGCGGGCCTCGCGAAGGCGTTCGACTTCTACGACGACAAGATCGAGAACGTCCCGGGCAAACCGGTCAGCCTTCTCCAACGCTCCGGAACGATCACCGAGTCGATCGCGAAGGAGTGGGTCTCGCAGCACGACGGCGGCCCGTTCTTCTTCTTCCTTCATCTCTACGAGCCGCACTCGCCCTACACGCCGCCCGAGCCGTTCTTCTCGCGGTACGCCTCCAAGTACGACGGCGAGATCGCGACCGCCGACTCGATCGTCGGCGATTTCATCGCGTTCCTGAAGAGCCGCGGCGTTTACGACAAAGCGATCGTGGTCTTCCTGTCCGATCACGGCGAAGGGCTCTCGCAGCACGGCGATCCCGAGCACGGCATCTTCCTCTACCGTGAAGAGATCCATGTGCCGCTCGTCGTGAAGCTCCCGAAATCGGCGCGATCCGGCCAGACGATCGCCGATCCGGTGGCACTCGTCGACGTCCTTCCGACGATCGCGCAGCTCACTGCGACCCCCGCCCCCGCTCACATCGACGGCGTCTCGCTCTTCGCGAAGCACGACGCGAACCGCCGCATCTACAGCGAGACGTTGTACCCGCGCATTCATCTCGGGTGGAGCGATCTCTATTCGCTGACGGATCAACAGTTCGAGTTCATCAAGGCGCCCCGGTCGGAGCTCTACGACGTCGTCCGCGATCCCGGTGAGCAGAAGAACGTCATCACCAGCGAGCGGCGCGTTTACGCGTCGATGCGGGCCGACCTCGATCGGATGGCGCCGCCGTACGAATCGCCGTCGCGAGTCGACCCCGAGGAGGCGAAGAAGCTCGCCGCCCTCGGATATCTCGGATCGACCGCGGCAACGTCTTCCGGTCCGCTGCCCGATCCGAAGGACCGCATCGGCGAGATCGCCGATCTCCTTCGGGCCGGAACGCTGGCACACGACGGGCGCGATGCCGAGGCGATTCCGCTGTTTCAGAAAGTGCTGGCGGAGAATCCAAGGCTCGCGGACGGCTGGAGCCAGTACGGCACGTCGCTCGAGCGCGACGGCCGATACGAGGAGGCGATCGCCGCGTACAAACGCGCCGCCGATCTCTCTCCGGAGCTCGCGCCGTGGCTTTCGATCGGATCGCTCCTCTTGAAGATGAAGCATTACGACGAGGCGGCGCAGCATGCGCAACTCGCGATGAAAGGAAACCCCGGCGGCGCGCACATCCTGCTCGCGCGTATCGCGCTGGCGAAGAACGACGCGCGGACAGCGGAGGGCGAGGCACGTGCCGCGCAGGACGATCCGTACTCCGGCATTCCGGCGTCGGTGCTTATCGCCCGCATCTGGTCGGAGCAGGGGCGTGCGGCGGACGCGCTCGCGCTGATCGACAGCACTATCCAACGCGCCCAGCGCGAGAGCTCCCCGCCGGTGGAAGGTATGCAGTCCGTGCGCGGCGACGCGCTTGCGCGCATGCAGCGCTACCCCGAGGCGGCGGAGGCTTTCCGCGCCGAGATCGCACTTTTTCCACATGAACTGGAGCCGTATTCGCGCCTCGCGGTCGTCACCGGCTTGATGGGACACCTTGAGGACTCACGGCAGGTGATGGCGTCGATGGTGCGCGCGAACCCGACCAAAGTGGCGCGCGAATACGCGGCGCACACGCTCGAATCGCTCGGCGACCGCGCAGGTGCGGCACAATTCCGCTGACGGAGATGCGTCGCGGTCCTTTGCTGTTGCTGCTGCCCCTCTTGGCGTTCGCGTGCGCGCGACACGAGACGCGCACGTTCGCGCGCGCGCCGGTGATCCTCATCTCGATCGACACCCTGCGCGCCGATCACCTGCCGGCGTACGGCTACAAGAGCGTCGACACGCCGGCGATCGACGCCTTCCGGCGCGACGCGATCCTCTTCGAGAACGCCTACTCGCACGTGCCGATGACGCTGCCGTCGCACGTGGCGCTCCTCACCGGCCTTCTGCCGCCGGGCAACGGCGTCCGCAACAACCTCGGCTACACGCTCGACGCGCACGCGCATCCGGCGGTCTCGAACCTCCTCGCGCAGAACGGCTACGCGACCGGCGCTGCCGTATCGGCGTACGTGCTGCGCGGACCGACCGGCCTCGCAAGCTGCTTTCAAACGTACGACGACGTGATCCCGGCTCGCGCCGGCGTCGCGGTGGGCGATCTGTCGCGCCCCGGCAATGAGACGATCGCCATCGCGCAGCAGTGGATCGCCGCGCATCGCGCGCAGCCGTTCTTCTACTTCGTTCACCTGTTCGAGCCGCACACGCCGTACGAGCCGATCGAGCCGTTCAAGTCGCGCTATCCGAGCGCGTACGACGGCGAGATCGCGACCGCGGACTCGTACGTCGGTGCGTTCTTCGACTGGCTGAAGCAGCAGAAGATCTACGACGACGCCCTGATCGTCGTCCTTTCTGATCATGGCGAAGGGCTCGGCGATCACGGTGAGCAGGAGCACGGCGTCCTCCTCTATCGCGAGACACTCCACGTTCCGCTCCTCATCAAACTTCCGCATTCGCAGAACGCCGGCGCGACCGTGCGCGAACCGGTGCAGCTCATCGATGTGGCGCCGACGCTCCTCGCCGCGGCCGGCATGGCTGTCCCGAAGTCGATGACCGGCGCGTCACTCTTCGGTACCGTTCCGCCCGCGCGCTCTATCTACAGCGAAACGTTCCTCCCGCGCATTCACCTCGGCTGGAGCGAGCTGCGGTCGCTCGTCAACGATCGCTTCCACTACGTCGACGCGCCGCGTCCTGAGCTGTACGACATCGTGACCGATCCGGCCGAGAAGACGAGCGTCGTCGACCAGCAGCGTCGCGCGTTTACGCAACTGCGCGCGGAGATGCAGCCATACCGAACGGCGGCCGCCGCTCCGTCGAAGGTCGACCCGGAAGAGGCTGCGCGCCTCGCCGCGCTTGGCTACATCGGCAGCGTTCGAACGCAGAACGCGGCCGGTCCGCTCCCGAATCCGGTCGATCACATCAGCGAGCTCGAACGGATGAAGGATGGAACGCGTCTCGAAGCGAGCAACGACGTCGGCGGCGCGCTGAAGGTCTATCAGTCCCTTACCGCCGCGAATCCGCGCTTCACCGATGCCTGGCTCCGCGAGGCCGCGGCGTACGAAGCACTCGGCGATTTTCCGAAGGCGATCGACACCTACAAACACGCCATCGAAGTTGCGCCGGAGCTGGCGGATGGCATCGCGATCTCCATCGCGAACGTGCAGTTCAAGACGGGCGATCTTGCCGGCGCCGAGGCGCACGCACGTCTGGCGATGAACCGTTCGCCCGGTGCGGCGCACATGATCCTGGCGCATGTCGCGCTCTCGCACCATGACGCGGCAACGGCGGAGAAAGAAGCGCGTGCGTCGATGCAGGACAACACGCACGTTCGCGACGGCGCGGTCGTGCTCGCGCAGATTCTGGCGACGAACGGCCGACTCGACGAAGCGTTGCGGACGATCGACGGCATCTCACGCGACGGCTCGCCCGTCGAGAACCTCGACGCCACGCGCGGCGACATCCTGGCGCGCATGCAGCGCAATGCCGAAGCGGAGCAGGCGTTCCGAAGCGAGTTGCAGAACTTCCCGCACAACCTCGACGCCTACACGAAATACGCGATCCTGCTAACGACGGAAGGCCGCGCGGCCGACGCCCTTGCCGAGCTCGACGCGATGCAGCGGACGAATCCGGGAGCCGCGGCGCAGCGCGCGGCGGCGAGCACGCGAAAGTTGCTCAGCATCTGATACGGCGGACGAGCGTCCGCCGCTCCATTACAGGCGCGCGCCGAAGGACACGCGTAGCGCTCGTCTTGCGCCGACCGGGTCGTCATTGAAGGTCAGCCGGTTGTCGAAGAGGTTCATGAAGTCGACTTTGGCGAACGGTTCCACCTTGAAGCGCGCGAAGCGGTATTGCAGCGCGAGGTCCGTGGCGAGGCCGCCGCGGTAGCGCTCGAGCAGCGCGAGCGTGAAGTGCTGTTCCAGCCCGGGCGGCGTGCCGGTGACCCAGACGACGCCCGACGACTGATGATGTGCGAGCGACGCGCTGCCGCCGGTGCCGAGGAAGAGGTAATCGGCCCGGAACTCTCCTTCGAGCGCGTGGTATGTGAGACCGGAGTCGTAGTTGCGGCGGACGAGCGCGATCCGGGAGAAACCGCTCGTCAGGACGCGTTGCGAGTATGTCAGCGTCTCCTCGCGCGCGATGTCGGAGTCGCCGGCGTATCGCGCATACGTCGCGGCGATGCGCGCGCGTCCATCGCCCGCGAGGTCGTACGCGACGCCGGCGCGGCGGCTGGCGCCGAGGTTCTCGTCGTAACGTCCGCTCGCCGTGACCACCCACCGGGCGCCGTCGCTCCAACTGTCGCCGGCGAAGACGGACTTCGAGTCGTTGTATCGCTCCGCGCCGGCCGAGAAGGCGTGATCGCCGAACCGCGTCGGGATCAGCGAGTGAACCGAGACCGATTGGTGGTCCTCGCGCTCCCCGCCGACTCGCGACATATCCGCGTGCGCGGAGATCAGCGCGCGATGCGACACCATGAGAGTCGCATCGCCGGAGGCACGCGATTCATCGGGGTCCGGCGCCCGCAGGATGCTGCCGGAAAGCGTCGCCACCGATCCGGGACTCGCGGTGAGTTTGAAGAGGCCGGAGCGTTCGTCGGGCGCCGTTTCGCCGGCGAGGAAGTACCACAGCGCGTCCCGCACGACCTTTCCGCCGACCGTCAATTCCGTTTGCGAGTCGATTCCCTGCGTCAGCGTCTCTCGGAGCGACGCCGTCGTCTCATTGCTGCCGGCGCGCGTGGTGGCGATGATCACGCCGCCGCTGAAGTGCCCGTAGTCGGGGGAGGTCGTCGTCTCGATGACCGCCGCGTCGCCGATCGCCTCCTCGATCTCGACGTTCGCGCCGCGCTGGCGCTGGACGACGCCGTCGACGATGTAGACGTTCCCGGCCGATCCGCGAATCGCGCCGCCGAGGGTGCCTGGGGCGAGCATCAGGCGGCCCGTGAGGTCGCGCGACATCGGGAGGTCGTCGACGATCGCGGGATCGAGCGAGGTCGCGAGCTGCGTCCGCTCCAGGATCGATCGCGTGATCGTCGTCATCGTGACCGACTCGCCTTCTTCGCTCGGCTGTAAGTCGGCATCCACGCGCACCGTCTCGCCGATCCGCACCTCGGCTTTTCGCGTCACCGTCTGCGTTCCGCTGTGCCCGAATGTGATGCGGTATGTCCCCGGCGGCAGAAGCGCGGCCCAGTACGTACCGCGCGTCGTCGTGCGGGTTGCGCGCGTGTTCTGCAGCACGTCCGAGTCGATCGTGACGGAGGCCGAGGCGAGCGGTTTCCCGTTCGAGGTGACGCGGCCGACGATCGTCGACGCCCCCTGCGCGAACGCGCTGGTGGTGACAAAAATCGCAACTAGCAGCCGGGCCGCCTTCATGCGCGGAGGGTTTTACAGCAAAAGCGAATCCCGGCGCGCAAAATAGGGCGTGCAATTCCCAATCGTGGCGGCGGCGCTGCTCCTGTTCGCACAGGACGTTCGCTTCCACGAGAAGATCGAAGTGCGGCTGGTCGAGGTGGACGCGGTCGTGACCGATCGCGAGGGTCATCGCGTTTACGGCCTGACGGCGGACGACTTCGAAGTGTACGAAGGGCGCGCCAAGCAGACGATCACGAACTTCGCGGAGTACCGCGCGCCGGTGGAGGGGACGCCGGCGCCGGAGGGCAGCGCGCCTGTGGCTTCTGCTGTTCCGGCGCGCTCGCGCGAACCGCATTCGCTGGTGATCCTGCTCGATTCACTGCCGCAAAAGGACTTCGTCCGGCAGAAAGTGTTCCAACAGCTCGAGCAGACGCTGGCGACGACGGTCCATCCGGGCGACCACGTCTCGGTGGTTCTCTGGAACGGTTACGCAAATCCGCGGACGATCGTCGAGTCGTCCGATGCCGAGGTGGTGATGTCGGCGGTGCGCGACTTCGGGTCGCGAATGCCCGCGGAGATGGGCGTAGACCCGGACCAGCAGGGAGACCAGGAAGCGGCGGCCTATGCGAGCCACCCGGAGATCGCCGCGCGCGACAAGATCGCCGGGTTTGGCGGTCAGACCACGATCAGCCGCGACCTCGCGGACGAGGCGGCCGTCATGCAGTTTCATCGCAAGACGGCCGTGATTGCGCGTCTGATTGCGAACCTCGGCGCCCGGCCGGGGCGTAAGGCGCTGCTGTACGTCTCACAGAAATTCAAGCTGGAAGGTGAGCCGAGCAAGATCACGGCGAAGCGCTACGTCGACGAGATCGTCGCTGCGGCGAACGCATACGGCGTAGTCTTTTACGCCGCGCGCCCGTTCATGCCGGATGACATGGGGGATGCGAGCGAGCCGTCCGAGAAGTTCGTCGATGCTGACGACTGGATGCTCAACGCAGGAGCGCTGCAGCGCGTCACGGACGGAACTGGCGGTTTGCTCGAGTTCGCGCGTTCGTCGGTCGGAACACTCGGTCCCGAGATTGCGGCCGATCTCGAGTCGTACTACTCGCTGGCATACCAGGCGAAGTCGGACGGCGGCGACCGTGTCCGCAACGTCACCGTCAAAGCGAAGAACCCGGCATACCGCGTCCGCAATCGAAGGTCGGTCGTCGAGAAATCGGCGGCGACGAAGGCGCGGGAAGCGGTCGTCAGCCGGCTCTTCGTCGACGAAGGCGCCAACGACATCCAGGTCGAAGTGCGGGAAGGGGCGTTGAAGAAGACGTCCGGCAATCGGTGGCTCCTGCCGCTGGTCGTGAGGATTCCCCTCGGCCAGCTCCAGTTCGCCGAGGAGCGCGGGCACCAGGTCGCGCATGCGGCGGTGCTCATCGCGAGCGCGAATGGAGTGGCCGAGGTGACGCCGGTGACCGAACAGGAACTGACCATCGCCGATCCGCACGACCCGAACGGCTTCATTTCCTATTCAGTCGAGATCCTCGGCGACAAGCGGGGAAGCAAGGTCTCGATCGGCCTCGTCGACCGCCGCACCGGCGCGATCGGAGTTCAGACCATCGACAACCGCGGCCGCTTCCACTGACGGACGCTGCCTCGCAAAACGTGTTTCCGCGCCGCGCGTCTGGTGACCTCGACATAAACTGAGGAAGCATGGGGGTGACGCCGGCGAGCCGTTCGAAGTGGGAGCCGCTCCTCGTCTGCATTCTGCTGGCTGCGGCGGTTTGGATCGTATTCGGGCAGACGGCGCGGTACGGCTTCGTCAACTACGACGACCCGGCGTACGCGAACCCGGTCATCGCGAAGGGGCTGACCACTGATGGTCTACGGTTCGCGTTCACGTACGGAGAGATCGGCCACTGGCACCCTTTGACCTGGATCTCGCACATGGCCGACTTCCAGATGTTCGGCCGGCAACACCCTGGTGGGCATCACTTCGTCAACGTTCTCCTGCACACCGCGAGCGCGATCGTCCTGTTTCTGGTGTTCTGGCGCATGACGGCCCTCATCTGGCCGAGTGCTTTGGTCGCGAGTGTGTTCGCAGTTCATCCATTGCGCGTCGAATCCATTGCGTGGATCGCCGAGCGAAAGGACGTCCTTTCCGCTCTCTTTTTCGTGCTCACGCTGGCGGCGTACCTGTGGTACGTCCGGCGTAAGTCAGTCGCTCGCTACCTGCTCGTTGTCGCGGCTTACGGGCTCGGGCTCATGTCGAAGAACATGCTCATCACGACGCCCGTCATCCTTCTGCTGCTCGACTACTGGCCCCTCGGGCGTTCGGGAGTTCGGCAGTTGATCGTCGAGAAGATCCCTCTCGCGGCATTGTCCGGAGCATCGGCGATCATCACGCTTCTCGTACCTGAACAGCTTCCGGCGGCGGAACGTCTTAGCTTTGCAACACGGATGGCGAACGCGATCGTGACGCCGGTGACGTATCTCCGACAGATGTTCCTTCCCACCAGGCTCGCGGTTTACTACCCTGCGCCGAGCGGGGGTGTCCCGGTGTGGGAAACCGTCGTCGCGCTCGTCATCCTCATGGCGGTGTCGGCGTTCGTGATTCTCTCGAGGAAACGCGCGCCCTACCTCGTCACCGGCTGGCTTTGGTACCTCATCATGCTGGCGCCGGTGATCGGTATCGTACAGATCTCGAATTACGCGCACGCCGACCGGTACACGTATCTGCCGCAGATCGGCATTTCACTCATGATCGCGTGGGGTCTGGCGCAGATGACTGCTGACGGAGTCGTCGCTGCGCTCGCCGCGATCGTCACCGTGGCGATGATGTGGCTCGCATATCGGCAGACCACGGTCTGGCGCGATAGCGCGACACTCTGGCGGCACGCGCTGGATGCTACGGGCGGGAACGCCGTCGCGCATCACGGAATCGCCGCGGCCGTGGGCGACGCGGGCGATCACGTTTCCGCGATTCGCTATCTGCGGGACGCGATTCGGGAGGATCCCGCGTATTTTCCAGCACATGATCGCCTTGGCGAAGAGCTCGTGGCGATCGGTCGTCCAGGCGAGGCGATTCCGGAGTTTGCGGAGACGGTGCGGCTCTGGCCGCCGTACGCGATCGGCCACTACAACCTCGCGAGTGCATTGGTCGACACGGGCCGGCCCGACGAGGCGATTCCCCACCTTCAACAAGCTCTCGAGCTTCGGCCGCGATACGCGGAGGCGCGCGTCACCTGGGGTAACGCGCTGATGCGAAAGGGCGAGCCGCAGCTTGCCGCGGAGCAGTACCGTCTGGCTCTGGAAGACAACCCTCACTCCGCCACCGCGATTGCCAACCTCGGCAACGCGCTGGCTGCGTCCGGAAATGTCGATGAGGGCGCGACGTACTTGCGAGAAGCGCTCGGTGCCGATCCGCGAAACGCGGAAGTCCACGTCCAGTTGGGAAACGCCTACCTTCTGATGAACAAGACGCCTGACGCAATCGACGAATATCGCGCTGCAATCCGCCTCCGGCCAAACCTTGCGGAGGCGCACACTCATTTGGGTGTCGCGCTGGCGGAGGTGGGGCAGCTCCCGCGAGCGGTCGACGAGTACAAGGTTGCGCTGCAACTAGCGCCGAATGATGCCGAAGCGCATCTGAATCTGGGTCTGGCGATGGCGGCTTCCGGGGATGCCGGGGGCGCCATCGAGCAGTATCGGCTCGCGATCGCAAGCCGGCCCGACTACGTCGAGGCCTACGTGAGTCTCGGGAGCGCAATCGCATTGCGGCACGAAACGGCCGAGGCGCTTCGCTATCTGGAAACCGCCGTGCAACTCGATCATGGTCGAAACGCGTCGATCTATGACCGGCTCGCGGCCGTGTATGCGATGAGCGGCCGGTTCAGCGACGCTGCGAGAACAGCCAACGCGGGAGCTGCGGTCGCCGATGCTCGTGGTGACCAGAGCCTCTCGAGAAGCTTGCGCGAAGACGCGCGATCATACGAAGCTCGCGCCGGAGCGCGATGAAGGCACACCGTTACCTGCTTCTGTGCGCGGCGTTCGCGGCGGCGTGCGGCCGTGAGAAGCCTCTGTTGCAGTTCCCGAATGCCCCGGTGATCCTGATCTCCGTCGACACGCTACGCGCCGATCACCTGCCGGCTTACGGATACACCGGCGTCGCCACTCCGAACATCGACGCGCTAAGGCGCGACGGGACGCTGTTCCGGAATGCGTACGCCGCCGTGCCGATGACGCTGCCGTCGCACGTCACGATGCTCACCGGCCTGCTCCCGCCGGAGCACGGCGTGCGCGACAACGTCGGGTTCCGGTTCGACTCGAAGGCGCATCCGAGCATCGCGTCCATTCTGAAGAACGCCGAATATGCGACGGGCGGCTTCATCTCGTCATACGTGCTCCGCGGCGGGACGGGTCTTGCCGACGCGTTCGATTTCTACGAAGACTCGATCGAGGGGAGGCCGGGCGCGCGGTTCGTCGATTACCAGCGTCCGGGAAACGTCACCGCCTCACTGGCGGAAAAGTGGGTCGATGAGCGAGGTGAGAAGCCGTTCTTCCTCTTCTTCCACATCTACGAGCCGCATGTTCCGTATGACCCGCCGGAGCCGTTCCGCAGCCGGTACGCGGCGAGTCCTTACGACGGCGAGATCGCGACCGCCGACGCCATCGTCGGAGAGCTCCTGAACCACCTGAAGCAGCGCGGCGTCTACGACCGCGCGATCATCCTCTTCGTCTCGGATCACGGCGAAGGCCTCGGCGATCATGGCGAGAAACAGCATTCGATCCTCGTCTACCGTGAGCTGATCCACGTCCCGCTGATCGTGAAGCTTCCGCACGGCGCGCGCGCCGGCGGCGAGGTGCGCGAGCCGGCGACGCTCGCCGACCTCTTCGCGACCGTGATGTCGCTGGTCGGCACGCCCAACGTTCCGAAGACGTCGGGCCTCCCGCTCTTCGACAAGCTTCCGGCCGCCCGGCCGATCTACAGCGAGAGCCTCTACGCGCGCCTACACCTCGGCTGGAGCGATCTGCGCTCCGTCACGAACGACGCGCGTCAGCTCATCGAGTCGTCGCGCTCGGAGCTGTACGACATCAACGCTGATCCGGCAGAGAAGCACGATCTCGCCTCCTCGGATCGCCGCACCGCGAACGGATTGCGCGAGAAGCTGGCGCAGTTCCCCGCGGGCGAGTCGGTCCAGTCGGCGATCACCGCGGAGGAGAAGGCGAAGTTGACGGCCCTCGGCTATGTCGCGTCGCCGGCCGCGTCCGCGCAGCGTTCCGTGAACCCGGCCGATCGTATCGGCGACATCGAAGAGCTGCAGGACGCCTCGCGTCTGGCGACGTCCGATATGGTGTCCGCCAGGGCGAAGTTCCGCGACCTGCTCGCGAAAGAGCCGGGGATGGTCGAGGCGTGGGTGCAATTCGGCGACGCGCTCTTCCGCGCCGGAGACCTCGATGGCGCGATCGATTCGTACCGGAACGCCATCGCGCATTCGAGCGGCCCGCTGCCCGACGTGCTGCTTTCGATGGCGACCGCCTATCTGCAGAAGAACGACACCGCACATGCGATGGAGGCGGCGCGCGCGGCGGTGCCGTTCGATCCGCGCGCGGCTCATTCGATGATTGCCCTGGCCGCGCTGGCGAAGGGCGACACCGCCACCGCGGAGAGGGAAGCGGCGACGATCGAACGCCCGCACGCGACAGATCTCGTGCTGCGCGCCGAGATCGCAGCGCATCAGAATCGTTTCAACGACGCCCTGGCGCTGCTCGATCAGGCGGGCGCGATGGAAGGGAATGTCTACCGTCTGCACTTCGTCCGCGGCGATGTGTTCGCGCGGATGAACCGGAACCGCGAGGCGATCGAGGAGTTCCGGACGGAGATCGCAAAGTTCCCGAACGATCTCGATGCTTATGAGCGGCTGGCGTTCGTGCTCGTCATTGGTGGGGATTCAGCCGAGGCCGACCGAGCCCTCGCCGAGATGGTCGCCGCCAATCCGACGCCGGCGGCGCGGCGCCTCGCCGTTGAAGCGCGCAAAGCACTCCGTCAATAAAAAAGCCCCGGGTTGCCCCGGGGCTTTCTCGTTTGCTGCTGTGGAACTGATTAGAAGCGGACGCCGAAGTTGAAGTAGTACTGGCGCGTCGCCTGATAGGACGTTGCGCTGGCGCGGGTACCGAAAGTGGGACCCTTCTGCCAGTTGTAGCTCTTGCCGTCGCCCGCCGGACCGGCCTTGCACACGCTGGCAGCCGCACCCTGCGGGCACTCAGTCGGCGTGTCGGTGAACGGGTTGAACGGTGCGAAGGTGGCGCTATTGCCCGACGCATTCACCGTGGCGTTGACCGTGGTTGTCGCCGAGCGGTTGAACACGTTGTTCATGTACGCGTGAGCCAGCAGGGCGATCTTACCAATCGGACGCTCCCAGTTGAGTGCCAGGTTCGTCGACGTGACGCTCGCCAGGCGATAGGCGCCGCGTGAGCTGAAGTAGTACTGCGAGGTGCCCGGTGCAGCGACGTACTGCTTGAGAGCCGCCGCCGACGCGGAGATGTCGATGCTTCCTACCGCGGAGTACGGCAGCCCGGAATCGAAGTTCTGAAGGACGCTGGCGTTGAGAGTACCCGCGACCTCGGGAATCGGTAAGTCGTATCCGAACCACGCGCGCGCGCGATGGCGCTCATCCTGCGAGAGATATCCGGTGGGCAGCAGGTTCGGGTAATTGCGAAGCTCGGGATAGAAGCTCTGGCCCGGAGCATTGCCGACCGTGCCGCTGGTCGACGACTCCTGCTCGTCGTTGCCCTTCAGCGTCGAGTACGTGTAGTTCAAACCGGCGTTGTAGCGGTTCTTCCGCCATGCCGACTGGAGCTGGGCGCCACGATACTTGCGCTGGATGAGATTCGTGTTGCCGATGATCTGCACGTCGTGGGGAAGGCCGATGAGGTCGGTGGCTTTCGGCGTGGTGGAATCGACGCTCACGGAGTAGAAGTTGCGCCAGTCGCGCGTGACGAGGTCGAGGCGCGTATAGAGGCTGGGCATCCACTGCGCGCCATAGCCGACGGTCAGCTCGCGAGCATAAGGCGAGCTGAGATGGCCGACCTGCGCCGAGTAGCCCGGAACCGAGTTCGTGCCCGGCACCCAGATGTCCTTGAGGCAGGGATTAGTGGCCGACAACTCTCCGCCGCAGAAGCCCACGAGCCAGTCATGAACCATCTTGAGCGCGGTGGCGGTATCGACGAGCTGGCTCGCCGGAGTGCCCGCTGGATTGATCGAGGGGCCCTGATATGCGTAGTAGATGGTCGCCGGCGCGCCGCCGGCCGCATTGGATGTGGAGACACCGTCTGCGACGCGGGAAACGTACTGGCTGTACGACGCCGTCACGCGATGGGCGCCGTTCTGCGTCACGTTATACGTCGCGCTCAACCGCGGCGCGATCTTGTGATCGTTCGCATTCAGCGTCCCGTCGGCGTTCACCGTGTGGTTCTTGTCGAAGCGGAGACCGACGTTGAAGCTCCAACGGTCGTTGAAGTCCCAGCGGTCATTCACGTAGGCCGACTGGGTCTCGAGATTCGATTGTCCCTGCTGGAGCGTGAAGATGGGAGTCCAGAAGAAGAAAGGCGCGGCCGACTTCTGAGCGTTCGCGCAACCGGTTGTCGACGGAGGATCGCAACCGTTGACGGTCGGGTAGAAGACGCCGTTCGAATACTGCACGCTGTTGACGAAGAACCGGAAGTTCGAGCCCGACTGGTAGTTGTTCGCGTGCCGGTGCTCGCGGAAGTCGTCGACGCCGACGACGATGTTCTGGTTGCCCCATCCCTTGGTGCTGAGGAAGTAGTTGCCCTTCAAACCCTTGCTGTCGTTGTTGCGGGTTTCTTTGTCGCACACGCCGCAGAACGTCGGCGAGTTGTAGCGGGCATTGCTGTCGGCACGGTTACGGACGATCGTGCCGCGCACGAAGTCGGTGTACTGCGAGCCGTTGCCCCAGCCGATGCCGTAGAAGAGCTTCGACCACGATCCTTCGAGGAGCAGGTTGTTGGTGATGATGCCGTTGTAGTGGATCGTCTTGAAATTGATGGGATCCGTGCGCGAGCTGAGCTGCGCCAGATCGTACGAAGTCGTCGTGAACGGCGAATCCTGGGTCGCCGACGAGTCCTTCAGGTAGGAGAACTGGATGTTGTGATTCTTGAACGGCTGCCCGGTGAGCTTCCCTTCGTATCGCTTGTCGGTACCGGTGGTGTCGAAGGTGTTCGACACGCCGCCGCTGCCGGGGATGACGCGAAGGCTGCCGGGGGTGTCGGTCTTGGTCTTGCGGCCCGCGCCGAAGAACCACAACCTGTCCTTCATCACGTATCCGCCGAGCGTTCCGGTTTCAAATTTGTTGTAGAAGTGGCGGACGAGCGTGTTCGCTCTGATCTGAGCGGGCGTGCGCGAGGTCCAGCGCGGGCTGGAGATCTGATCGCGGAGTGAACCGGTGAACTCATTGCCGCCCGACTTCGTGATCGAGTTGACCACGCCGCCGGTGAACCGGCCGTACTCGGCCGAGATCGCGCCGGTGAGGACCGTCGTCTCCTGGATCGCGTCTTCGATGTAAAGCGGGAGCTGCTGCGAACGGACTTCCTCGGTGATGACGACGCCGTTGACCATCACGGTGTTGTCGTATCCGGGGCTGCCCGAGATCGAGAGCTGATTACCGGCCGCCGTGTTCTGGGTGACGCCCGGCGCCAGCGCCGCCGTGTTCATGGGCGACCGGACCTGAATTGGAAGCGTCTCCATCGTCTTGCCGGTGATGTTGGTCGACACAGTCGGCGTCTCGAGGACGCTGGGTGCCGACGCCGTGACGGTGATTGCTTCGCTGACGCTGGCGACCTTCATGTCAGCTTCGGCGGTTCCGATCTGCGAGACGCCGACCGACACCGTCTTGGTGACCGTCTGCATTCCCGACAGCTCGAACTTGACGGTGTATTTCCCCGGGGGGACACCGTTGAACGTGAAACCGCCCGCGCCGCCTGTAACCGCGGTACGGGTGCCCTGCATCGCCGGCGACGCGATTGTCACCGTCACGCCCGGTAGCGGATTGCCATCGGTCGTCGCGGTGCCATTGATCGTCGCCGTCGTCTGCGCGAACGCCGAAGCGGCGACGAGCAGAAGGGCTAGAACGAATAGTGTTCTTTTGACCATCTCTCCTCCTGTTGGATGTTTGGACGAAAAACCGACGAATTCTAATGCACTTCTGCAACCGAACGTCGGTGATGTTAAGTACTGACGGAACATCAACTTACGTTTTCGGTAGCGAGGGCCGATTCAAGGAACCGGAGAGGGGGAACCAATTCCTTGAAATGGCTACCGCGTCAACTGCCGGTAATGGATCCGGTGCGGCTGCGCGGCCTCGGCTCCCAACCGCTTGATTTTGTCGTCTTCGTACTCGCTGTAGTTGCCGTCGAAGAAGAAGACGCGCGACTCGCCTTCGAACGCCAGGATGTGCGTCGCCACGCGGTCGAGGAACCAGCGGTCGTGCGAGATGACGATGACGCAGCCGGCGAAGTTCTCGAGCGCCTCTTCGAGCGCGCGCATCGTGTTCACGTCCAAGTCATTCGTCGGTTCGTCGAGGAGCAGGACGTTTGCCCCTTCCTTCAGCATCTTCGCGAGGTGCACGCGGTTGCGCTCCCCGCCGGAAAGGTTGCCGACTTTCTTCTGCTGGTCCTGTCCCGAGAAGTTGAACCGTGCGACGTAGGCGCGCGAGTTCATCTCGCGCGGGCCGAGCTGCACGACGTCGCCGCCCCCGGTGATCTCTTCGAAGATGGTCTTGTCGGGATCGAGGGTCCGGTTCTGATCGATGTACGCGAGCTTCACCGTTTCGCCGAGGCGAATCGTTCCGCTGTCCGGCTGCTCCTGACCGACGATCATCTTGAAGAGCGTCGTCTTGCCGGCGCCGTTCGGGCCGATGACGCCGACGATGCCGCCGGGCGGCAGCATGAACGTCATCTCGTCGATGAGCAGCAGGTCGCCGAATGCTTTGCGAACGTCGTTCGACTCGATGACGACGCTGCCGAGACGCGGCCCGGGCGGGATGTAGATCTCGAGGTCGTTGATCTTCTCTTGCGTCTGCTCGTTGAGCAGCGCCTCATAGTGATTGATGCGCGCCTTTCCCTTCGCGTGACGCCCTTTCGGCGACATGCGAATCCAGTCGAGCTCGCGCTCGAGCGTCTTCTGGCGCTGCGACTCCGCCTTCTCCTCGCGCCGCAGCCGCTCCTGCTTCTGTTCGAGCCACGACGAGTAGTTGCCCTTCCACGGGATTCCCTCGCCGCGATCGAGCTCCAGGATCCATCCGGCGACGTTGTCGAGGAAGTAGCGGTCGTGCGTCACCGCGATGACGGTGCCGGGATATTTCTGGAGGTGCTGTTCGAGCCACTGCACCGACTCGGCGTCGAGATGGTTCGTCGGCTCGTCGAGCAGGAGGATGTCGGGTTGCTGCAGCAGCAGCCGGCAGAGGGCGACGCGGCGCTTCTCGCCGCCGGAGAGTGTCGCGCACGACGTTTCGCCGGGCGGACAGCGGAGCGCGTCCATCGCCATCTCGAGCTTTGAGTCGAGGTCCCAGGCCCCGGTCGCGTCGAGCTGGTCCTGCACCTTCGACTGGCGCTCCATCAGCTTGTCCATGTCGGCGTCGGGATCGCCGAAGGCGTTGTTGATCTCGTCGAACTCCTTCAAGAGGTCCACGATCGGCTGCACGCCCTGCTCGACGATCTCGCGCACCGTCTTCGTTTCATCCAGCTGCGGCTCCTGTTCGAGGAAGCCGACCGTGTAGCCGGGCGAGAGCACCGTTTCGCCGAGGAAGTCGCGATCGACGCCGGCGAGGATGCGGAGGAGCGAGCTCTTTCCCGACCCGTTGAGACCGATGACGCCGATCTTGGCGCCGTGGAAGTAGGAGAGGTAGATGTCTTTCAGGACCTGCTTTTTCGCATGGAACTTCGAGACTCCGACCATGGAGTAGATGACTTTGTTCGGTTCGGGTTGGGGCATGCGGCCCGGATTCTATGCGATGGCTTCGCGCTCGGCCTCGTCGTCGAACGACACCACCACAAGTGTCTGATCGTCCTCGGGCGGCCGGTTCCTGGTGAACTTCCGCACGCTCGTCAGCAGAGCCTTCTTGATCTCTTCGGCGGTCGCGTGACCGTGCTCGCGGAGGGTCCGCTCGAAACGTTCGAAGCCGAACGGTTCGCCATCATCGTCGACCGCCTCGATCAATCCGTCGCTGTAGAGGATCAGCCGGTCGCCGGCGGAGAACTCGGCGGTGTGCTCGCGGAACGGCTCACGGCGGCGGACGCCGAGGGGGAAACCCCACGACGAGAGCGGCTGCAGCTCGCCGGTTGCTGCGCGGTAGACGTACGGATCGAGGTGTCCCGCGGACGAGAAGCGAAGGGTCTGCGAACGCGGATCGAGCAGCCCGAAGAAGAACGTCATCAGGATGCGTCGCGGCGCCGTCTTCATGACGATGTCGTTGAGGACGGTCATCACCGCGCGCGGCGAGGCGTCGTGGTCGACCTGAACCATCAGAGCCGACTTCGCCATCGCCATGACGATTCCGCTAGTGAGGCCGTGGCCCGAAACGTCGCCGAATGCGATCCCGATCTCGCCGTTCGGCTGCGGGAGAAAGTCGAAGTAGTCGCCGCCGATCTCCGTTGCCGCGCGGTAGTGCGACGCGACCGAAGCGCCGGCGAGCGACGGCGTGTCGAGCGGCAACAGCGCCGCCTGAATGCGGTTCGCGGCGTCGATCTCCGCCTTCACCCGCTCACGCTCCACGATCCGCTTTACGTGCGGCGCGAGGTCTTCGTACGTGTAGACGATCTCGCGTCGCGTCAGGACCGCAATCGCGCCGAAGACCGCGAGGATGAGCACGGGTGCCGCCACCGTCGCCCCGATCTGTGTGAGCACCGGTCCACGCGCTACGCTGAGAAGGGGAAGGGACGCCGACAAGAGCGTGCCGCCGAACAACGCGACGGAGGTCGTCAGGAGGTCGCAGCCGAGGAAGATCCCGATCGCCGCGGCGATGCCGCCGAAATCGAAGAGCAGCCGTGGGAGGAAAGGATCGGTCGGAACGTCGCAAACCGCGCCGACCATGCCGACGATCATCACGAGCGCGATGCCGACCGGAAGCGCGCGCCGGCGGTGCGATCCCGCCAGGAGACAGAGTGCGAGGACGGGATAGACGATCGCGTCGAGCAGCGAGAAGAGCACGGCGACGGCAGGTCCGCCGAGGTCGAGATACATGTCGCTGCCGATGCCGAAAGAAACGTGGACGAGGTGGAACGCCAGTCCGATGGCGCCGCTGAGGAACGCCGCCGCCGCGACGCCGGGAGCAAACAGGACGCCGTGCAGCACGGAGCGTCCGACGGTCGCGTTCAACGCATCGCGGCGGAGTAGCGCGTCGAATGACGCGAGACGCTCGCCCCATCGCTCACGCGCATAGCTCTCGCCGACGGACCAGGCGAAAAACACCAGCACGGCGATCACCGAGTCGTACAGCAGGAACTTGAACGCCATGTACGTCCAGGCGGTGGTTTGGCCGTCCAGTCCCCCCGTCGAGCTCCCCTCGGTGGCCGGTCCGCCGATGATGCAGTCGAGGATGAGGCAGCAGACGAGGACCGCCGCGAAGAGCATCGAGCCGGTCCGCACACCGACCTCGCCGGCGTGGTACTTCTTCAGGAAGACGATGAGCAGCGCGATGAGCAGCGTGAAGTTCATCGCGTAGCGGCCGAGGATGGCCGCGACCTCGCTCGTCTCGCCGCGATACGCGCTGCCGTCGGCGTACTCCTCTGCCAGCTCCCACCCGGCGAAGCGGTCACCGGCGAAGTAGACGTAGAGGTAGGGAACGACGTTTCCGATCGCGAAGGTCGACTTGACGCGGTACCGGAACGTCCAGTCGGTGCGCGACAGGTACTCGGTAGGCCGCGCCGACTCGAACTGCGGCGACGGCGCGCCGCGGAAGGTGCGCGAGTGAACGAACGCGTCAGCGCGAGTCTGGAGCTGTTGCCACGGCAGTTTCGCGCCGACCGCTTCGTTGCGGAGACGGCGCCGTGCGCCCAACACGTCACCGGTGACGGGATCGACCGTTATGTAGCCGTACTCCGGGAACTTCTCCAGTCCCCGCCGGTAGTAGATGAAGTGATAGAAGCCGAGACGGGGGCCGACGACCGGATCATCGGTGGCCTTCCGGCGGAGCTCCAGATCCGGCTCGAGTTGTTTGCGCAGCCTCGCTGATTCCTGCCACGAGGCGACGCTCCATGCGCGGTCGATCGGAATCCCGACTTGCTTCTGCGCGGCCGCGTCCGCGATGGCGCGCGCCTGTCCGGCCGTGACACGGATCCCGCGCGGCTGCGCCGCATTGAAGTACGGCATCACCACGAAGAGGACGAGCAATCCCGCCGCGCAGAACAGGTAAGGGGCGTAACGCTTCATGGATTGCCTCATGATAACCGCCCCTGCGGGCACGCTCTGTTTACGATCGTGTAGCGATCGAGTTTCCCTTTACACTGCAACGATGTCGCAACGCGATCGTGACGCCGCGTCCCGCGCCGCCGCCTATGCGCTCGCCGTTCTGACGTTCATCAACCTCTTCAACTACCTCGATCGGTGGGTGCTCTCCGCCGTTCTCGAGGCGATCAAGCGCGACCTGCACTTCAGCGACACCCAGCTCGGCTCCCTCGCGACCGGCTTCATCATCGTTTACATGTTGACGTCCCCGGTGTTCGGGACGTTAGGTGACCGGAAGCGCCGCCCTCCTCTGATCGCCCTCGGCGTCGCGATCTGGAGCGTGGCGACTGCGGCCGCCGGATTCGCTCGCGGCTTCGCGTCGCTCTTCATCGCTCGCGCAACGGTCGGTGTAGGAGAGGCGGCGTACGGCACGATTGCGCCGGCCCTTCTTTCCGATCACTTTCCGCTCGAGAAGCGCGGCCGCGTCTTTGCCGTCTTCTTCGCCGCGATTCCGGTCGGCTCGGCCGCGGGCTACATGGTCGGTGGTCTCGTCGACAAGCACTTCGGATGGCGCGCCGCCTTCTGGGTGGCAGGCGCCCCGGGACTGCTCCTCGCGCTGCTCGTCATGTTCGTACGTGAGGTGCCGCGGGGGTTGCACGATGAGAGCACAGCGCACAGCGCGCCGCGCGCAGAATCGGTTTTGCAGAGCTATCTCCGGCTGTTCAAGAACCGCCAATACCTCCTCACGTGTATCGGCTACGCGATGTGGACGTTCGCGCTCGGGGGGCTCGGCGTCTGGACTCCCGCATTCATGGAACGGGTGCGTGGGATGTCGCGGCAGGATGCGACGGTCACCTTCGGCGCGATCGTGCTCATCACCGGCTTCGTCGGGACGTTCGCCGGCGGCTGGCTCAGCGACTATCTCCTGAAGTTCACGAAGGAGTCCTACTTGTGGCTCTGCGGGATCACGTCGATCCTCGCGGCGCCGCTGACGCTGATCGCGTTCACTCATCCGAACAGGAGCGTCTGGTTGCCGTCGATGGTGGTCGCCGAGGTGCTCGTGTTCGCGTCGACGGGGCCAGTGAACTCCGCGATCGTGAACCTCGTCTCGCCGGGAGAGCGCGCCACGGCGCTCGCGTTGTCGATCCTCATCATGCACGTTCTCGGCGATGTTCCGTCGCCGCCGCTCATCGGATACCTCTCCGACATCAGCTCGCTGCAGCGCGCCTTTCTCATCGTGCCGGTGGCGATCCTCGCCGGCGGCGTGATCTGGTCGTACGCCGCGTGGCGCGGCGCTCGCGTTTCGGCATGAGACGTTTCATCGTCCGGCTGTTCCGTTTCGCGATCGAAGTCTTCTACCGTCGCGTCGAGGTCGCGGGACTCGAGAACCTGCCGCGCGATGCGCCGGTGATCTTCGCGGCGAATCACCCGAATGGTCTGATCGACCCGCTGTTCGTCCTCTGCTACGCGCCGCGCGAGGTGTCGTTTCTCGCAAAGGCGCCGCTGTTCCGGTACCCGCTGATCGGCTGGTTCGTGAAGCTCTTCGACTCTATCCCGGTCTATCGGAAACAGGACAACGTCGCCGGCTCGAACGAGGAGACGTTCGGGCGCGCCCGCGAGATTCTTCAGCACGGTGGCGGCGTCGCAATCTTTCCCGAAGGGACGACGCATAGTGACGCGCGTTTGCGCGAGCTCAAGACCGGCGCCGCGCGCATCGCCCTCGGCGCCTCGTTGCCCGACCTCACGATCGTGCCGGTCGGCATCTATTACTCCGCGAAAGGGACGTTCCGCAGCGACGTGCTCGTCCTCTTCGGCGCACCGATGAGCGTGAGTGCTAACGAAACTGTCGACGAACTGACGGGCGACATCGAGCGCGGACTCGCCGCCGTCACACTGCAGGCGGACTCGCGTGCGGCGCTCGAGCTGGTCGAGAACGCGGAAGACATCTTCAGCGACCGCACCGACGTGAGCGGCGAATTCGCGCTCCGAAAACAGTTCGTCGACGGCTACCACTACCTCTGCGAACACGATCCGGAGCGGCTGGCGCGGCTCGCGTCGCAGGTGACGCGGTTCGCCGAGGAGTTGCGGCGGGCGAAGCTGGAGCCGCATGAGCTGGTGCTGCGGTTCCGCGCCTGGACGATCGTGCGCGTCGTCGTGCAGTTGCCGATCGCGGCCGCCGGCGCGCTGCTGCACTATCCGACCTACCGGCTCGTCGGTTTCCTCGCCAAACGGTTCTCGCGGGAAGAGACGGAGATGATGGCGACGATGAAGTTCATCGCGTCGCTGCTCTTCTTTCCGTTGACGTGGATCGTCTACGCGAGCGTGGCGTATCACTTCTTCGGCACGATCGCCGCGGTGGTCGCGCTGCTCGTCATCCCCCTTCTCGGATTCGAGGCGTATCGCGTCTTCGAGACGGCGGACGTCCTCATCGGCCGTTTGCGCGCAATGCGGCGTCGCGACCTCGTCGCGGCGCGTGAAGCGCTAAGAGAAGAGTTCCTGACTGTGGCGCGCGATATAATGGCGTCGCCCACCACTCCATTGAGAAAAGAGAGCTCCCCGTGACTCCTCGCCGGCTGTTCGCGAGCGCGGTTGTTTTGCTGCTCGTGTCGACTTCGCTCTTCGCCGCTTCCGCTCCTACCGTTGCTTCCGATCCGACCTATGCGGCGCTTCGTACCGCGCGCCCCGACGGCCGGATGATCGCCGTCAACAATTTCGAGTTTGACCGTGACGTCTACCATTTCAAGCTGAACGGCGCGCTTTATCTGCTTCCTCCGGTCGAGAAGATGGACGTCGGCTGCGTCTTCGTCGGCGAGGGGACTTACACCCTCACGCCGGCGACGGACGTCGAACAGCACTCGCTCGCACTCAATACCGGCGACGACAAGCTGAAGGTGCTGACGGAGACGTTCACCTCGGGCGTCTTTTTCGACTCGCAACTGATCACGAAAGCCGGCGGCCCGGACAAAGGAACCGTCGCTCCCGAGGCAAACAAAGCGCTCGACGACTTCCTCAAGTACGAGCGTAAGGAACTGAAGACGAATGTCCACATCCGGGTGTTGCAGGACGTCGAGGATCCGACCGATCCGCCTCTCTTCCTCGCGTACATCCGCGGAAAGAACCTGCCGCCGGCGATTCTCGCCGTCGACGCGCGCGGTGTCGATGCCCTCGGGCTGAACATCGATGACGGCGGCGAAAAGACGATCTTCTTCAACGTCGACGCGACGAAGAGAGGCGCCTGGTACCTTGCGCACCTCGCGAGCGAGATCGCGTCGGCCCGCGCCGCGCGCGTCACGCGTCCGGCGACCGCGGAGCTCTACACGGTCGAGACCACGATCGCTCCGAATGCCGAGGTCTCGGGCAAGACGACGATGACGCTGACCGCGACGAACAACTTTCAGGTGCTGCCGCTTTCGATGGAAGGAAAGCTGCGGGTCGACGAAGTTTCATTCTCGCCGGCAGGCGCGAATCCGCCAGCGTGGACGAGCATCGCCTTCGTGCAGGAGAAGGCCGACGAGGATGACGACACCGCGCTCATTTTTCCGAAGCGCGTCAGCAACGGAGAGAAGCTCCTCGTCCGAGTCACCTATCACGGCATCGACAAACGCGTCATGGACGACGCCGGCGACGGCAACTACACCGTGAAAGCGCGCGCGAGCTGGTACCCGAACGTCGGCTCGTTCCGCGAGCCATCGATGTTCGAGCTGACGTTTCGCTATCCACAGAAATACCAGATCGTCGCGACCGGCAAGGAGACCGAGAACCGCGTGGAGGGCGATCAGCGCATTTCGGTCTGGAAGAGCGAACATCCGATCCGCGTCGCCGGCTTCAACTACGGCAAGTTCAAGAAGCTGACGCAGAACGACGCGCAGAGCGGGATGACCCTGGATGTCTACACCAATCCGGGGGAGCCGGACATCATCAAGGAGATCAACCAGATGGCGGACGCCGGCGACTTCGGCCAGGAGAGCGAGCTCCAGTCCGGCGTCCGCATCGACACCAGCTCGCTCGCGCAGGCGGCGTTCGCCGACGGCGCGAACATGGCGCGCGCGGGCAAGGTCTTTTTTGGTCCTCTCGACACTAAACACGTCGCGATCACTCAGCAGTCGCAGTGGTTTTTCGGGCAGTCGTGGCCGGGCCTCATCTACATGCCGTACCTCGCCTTCGTCGGGAGCACAGTTCGTCACAACCTCGGTTTCGACCTGCGGATGTCGGAGTTCGTCGATCTCGTCGGACCCCACGAATTCGCTCACCAGTGGTGGGGGCATCAGGTCGGTTGGGCGAGCTATCACGACCAGTGGCTGTCGGAAGGGTTCGCGGAGTTCTCCGCGGCGTTGGTCCTGCAGTTCACGAAGGGGCCAAAGGCCTATGACGACTTCTGGGAAAAGCGCCGGAAGGAGATCTTCGAACGGTCGACTCGGGCGACGATCACGAACGACAACGCGGGGCCGATCACGCAGGGATTCCGGCTCAGCACCTGGCGGGCTCCCGGCGCATACCAGACGATCGTCTACGAGAAGGGGGCGTACGTTCTCCACATGCTCCGGATGCTGATGAGCGATCCGAAGAAGCAGAACCGCGACGAAGCGTTCGCCGCGATGATGACCGACTTCGCGACGTCCTACGCGGGCAAGAACCCGTCGACGGCGGACTTCGAGGCGATCGTGCAGAAGCACGCGACACCGCCGATGAAGATCACGCAGGACGGCAATGTCCACTGGTTCTTCAAACAGTGGGTCTACGGCACCGACGCGCCGAAGCTCGCCGGCGATCTGAAGGTCGCCGACTCCGGCGGCGGCAAGTACCACATCAGCGGCACCATCACGCAGTCGCAGGTGCCGAATGATTTCGCGACCATCGTTCCGCTTTACCTCACGTTCGACAAGGGATCGTTCGCGAAGCTCGGATCGATGGTGGTGATCGGCAACCAGACGAAGACCGTCGACGTCGAGCTGCCGCTCCCGCGCAAGCCGAAGTCGGTCGACATCAACATGCTGCACGACGTACTGACGCGATGATTCTTGCCGCCGCGCTCTCCGCCGCACTCACGGCCGCTCAGGCGGCGCGAGCCCACGTGCAGCAGCACGAGGCCGAGATCGTGGAAGAGCTTCGCTCGTTCGTGGCGCTGCCGAACGTCGCCTCCGATCACGACGGCATCGAGAAGAACGCCGCCGCGCTCGTGGCGATGTTCGGCAGGCGCGGGATCGAGGCACGGCTGCTGCGCGTGAACGACGCGCCGCCGATGCTCGTCGCGGAATGGGGGAAGGGCGACCGCGTCATCAACTTCTACGCGCATTACGACGGCCAGCCGGTCGATCCGGCGCAATGGGCGACACCTCCATGGTCGCCGGTGATCAAGGACGGCCGGCTCTACGGCCGCTCGGCCAGCGACGACAAGGCGCCCATCGTCGCGATGCTCGCCGCGATCGATGCGATGAAGGCGGCGCACGTCCAGCCGGCGGCGCGGATTCGGTTCGTCTTCGAAGGCGAAGAAGAGGCAGGCTCGCCGCACCTGGCGGCGTATCTGAAGCAGTACGCGAATGAGCTGCGCACCGACGCCTGGATGATCTGCGACGGCCCTGTGCACCAGAGCGGCAAACTACAGCTCTACTTCGGCGCGCGGGGAGTCACCGACGTCGAGATCACGACCTACGGCCCTTCCCGCCCGCTGCACAGCGGCCACTACGGCAACTGGGCGCCGAATCCGATCGTCGCGCTGACGCATCTGATCGACAGCCTTCGCGACACGGAGGCGAAGATCCTGATTCCGGGTTTCTACGACGACGTGACGCCGTTGACGGCGGCCGAACGCGCCGCCATCGCGGAGTTCCCCGACGTCGACAGCTCGCTCAAACACGAGCTCGCTCTGGGACGGACGGAGGGGGAGGGACGGCCGCTCGCTTTGCAGATCCTCGCTCCGGCGCTGAATCTCCGCGGCTTCGAAGCGGGGCACGTCGGCGCGAAAGCATCGAACGCGATTCCGTCGACGGCGAACGCCTCGATCGACTTCCGCCTCGTGCCGGCACAGACGCCCGAGGGTGTGCAGCGTCGGGTGGAGTCGTTCCTCACGTCTCAGGGCTGGTTCATCGTCCACGAAAATCCTGATGCCGCGACGCTTCTGGCGCATCCGCGCGTCGTGAAGATGACGTGGGGCGCCGGTTATCCCGCCGCGCGCACGCCGCTCGACTCGCCATTCTCCGCGCGAGCCATCGCCGCCATTACTGAAGGCACCGGTACCGCCCCCCTACGCGCCCCCTCGCTCGGTGGCAGCGTCCCGATGTACCTGTTCATGAACGGCGGCAAGACCCCCGCCGTCGGCCTCCCGATCGTCAACTACGACAACAATCAGCACGCCGCCAACGAGAACGTCCGCATCGACTACGTCAAACGCGGCGTGGAGATCTTCGCCGCGCTGTTCGCGGGACTCTGAATCCAAAACGAAAAGGGCGCGTCTCGCGACGCGCCCCGATAACCGACAACTGATAACCGAGAACTAGTACATCCCGCCCATACCGCCGCCCATTCCGGCCGCGGGGTTGCCGCCGCCACCCTTCTCGTCTTCCTTGATCTCGGAGACGAGCGCTTCGGTGGTGAGCATGAGGCCGGCGATCGAAGAGGCGTTGATGAGCGCCTGCTTGGTCACCTTGGCCGGATCGATGATGCCTGCCTGCAGCATGTCGACCATCTTCTCGTTGCGGGCGTCGAAGCCCCACGTGCCGCCCTTCGCCCTCACGTCGTTGAGGAGCACCGAGCCCTCATGTCCGGCGTTGAAGACGATCTGGCGGAACGGCTCTTCGAGTGCGCGCTTGATGATGTTGACGCCGACCTTCATGTCGCCCTCGGCCTTGACCGCGTTGACGGCTTCGACCGCGCGGAGCAGCGCAACGCCGCCGCCCGGAACGATGCCTTCTTCGACGGCAGCCTTGGTCGCGTGCATCGCGTCCTCGACGCGCGCCTTCTTTTCCTTCATCTCGGTCTCGGTCGCGGCGCCGACCTTGATCACCGCCACGCCGCCGACGAGCTTCGCGAGACGCTCCTGGAGCTTCTCACGGTCGTAATCGGAGGTCGTGTCTTCGACCTGCTGGCGGATTTGCTTGACGCGGCCGGCGATCGCTTCCTTGTGGCCCTTGTCGTCCGTGTCGGTGACGATTGTGGTGTTGTCCTTGTCGATCGCAACGCGCTTGGCATCGCCGAGGTCTTCCCACTTCACGTTCTCGAGCTTGATGCCGAGGTCCTCGGTGATCAGCTTGCCGCCCGTGAGGATGGCGATGTCTTCGAGCATCGACTTACGGCGATCGCCGAAGCCGGGCGCCTTGACGGCGGCGACGTTGAGCGTGCCGCGCAGTTTGTTGACGACCAGCGTCGCGAGCGCCTCGCCCTCGACGTCTTCCGCGATGATGAGGAACGGCTTGCCCTGACGGGCCACCTGCTCGAGGATCGGCAGGAGGTCCTTCATCGAGGAGATCTTCTTCTCATAGATGAGGATCTTGGCGTTCTCGAGGACCGCTTCCATCCGCTCCGGATCGGTGACGAAGTACGGCGAGAGATAGCCGCGGTCGAACTGCATGCCCTCGACCACTTCGAGGACCGTGTCGAGGCCGCGTGCCTCTTCGACGGTGATGACGCCGTCCTTGCCGACCTTGTCCATCGCCTGCGCGATGATCTGGCCGATCTCTTCGTCGTTATTGGCCGAGATGGTTCCGATGTGGGCGATGTCTTTCCCCTCGACCGGCTTCGCGAGCTTGTCGATCGACTCGATCGCCGCTTTCACGCCGAGCTCGATGCCGCGCTTGACGTCCATCGGGTTGGCGCCCGCGGTGACGTTCTTGATGCCCTCGCGGTAGATCGCCTGGGCGAGCACGGTCGCGGTGGTGGTGCCGTCGCCGGCGGTGTCCGAGGTCTTCGAAGCGACCTCGCGGACCATCTGCGCGCCGGCGTTCTCCAACTCGTCCTTCAGCTCGATCTCCTTGGCGACGGTGACGCCGTCCTTGGTGATCGTCGGGGAGCCGAACTTCTTTTCGATGACGACGTTGCGGCCTTTCGGGCCGAGCGTCACTTTGACGGCGTCAGCAAGCTTGTTGACGCCCTTGAGGATCGACTGGCGAGCCTCTTCTCCGTATGTGATTCGTTTTGCCATTGTGTGTCTCCTTATCCTTCAACGATCGCGAGCACTTCGTCTTCGCGAAGAATCGTGTACTCGACGTCATCGAGCTTGATGTCGGTGCCGGAGTACTTGCCGATCAGGACGGTGTCGCCCTTCTTGACGTCCAGCTTGATGCGCTTGCCGTTGTCGTCGAACTTTCCTTCTCCGACGGCGATCACTTCCGCTTCCTGGGGCTTCTCTTTCGCGGTGTCCGGGATGATGATCCCGCCGCGAACCTGTTCCTTCGCATCCTTGCGACGGACCACGATCCGGTCGTAGAGGGGGCGAAGCTTGAGGTCAGTTGCAACTGCCATGGTTTGCTTCTCCTTTTCGGTGGGTATTAGCACTCGTAGCTATCGAGTGCTAACAATAAGGTCGGAGAATCATTCCTGTCAAGGCGCGGCTAAACCGCAGTAGTGGGAGGACTTAGGCTTCCACAGGCTCAGGTAGACGATCGAGCTCTGCCAGCGACGAAGGGCTCGTCGGGGTCTCTTTGTGGCGCCGCAGCTTCTCCATGTAGAGGTAGAAGACCGGGGTCACGTAGAGCGTGAGCGTCTGGGAGAAGATCAGGCCGCCGACCACGGCGAGGCCGAGGGGCCGGCGTGATTCGGCGCCGGCGCCGAAGCCGAGCGCGATCGGCAGCGTTCCCATGAGGGCCGCCATCGTCGTCATCATGATCGGCCGGAAGCGGACGACGCATGCGTCGTAGATCGCCTGCTCCGCGGAGACGCCCGCCTTCTGCGCCTCGATCGCGAAGTCGACCATCATGATGCCGTTCTTCTTCACGAGGCCGACGAGCATGATGACGCCGACGAACGCGTAGATCGACAGATCGACCCGGAAGACGAGCAGCGTCAGGAGTGCGCCGAAGCCGGCGAAGGGCAGCGCCGAGAGAATGGTCAGCGGATGGATGAAGCTCTCGTACAGGATGCCGAGGACCATGTAGATGACCGCGATCGCGATCACCAGCAGGATGCCGAGACCCTGCAGCGAGGACTGGAACGCCTGCGCGGTGCCCTGGAACGAGGTGTTGATGCTCGACGGGAGCGTCTGTCTCGCGATCTTCGTGATGTCGTTGACCGCCTCGCCGAGCGAGTAGTCCGGCTTCGTATTGAACGAGATCGTCACGGACGGCAGCTGGCCGGAGTGATTGACGGCGAGCGGGCCGAAGGCCTTCGTGAACTTCGCGACAGTGCTGAGCGGTACCAGCTGACCCGAGGACGATCGGACGTACATGAACGAAAGCGCCTGCGGGTTCGCCTCGTAGCGCGGGTCGACTTCCATGATGACCTGGTACGCGTTGGTCGGGGCATAGATCGTCGAGATCTGGCGGGTCGCGTACGCGGAGTAGAGCGCGTCCTCGACCTGCTGCAGGTTGAGACCGAGCGCCGCGGCGCGGTCGCGGTCGACGTCGACGGTCAGCGTCGGGTTCTTCATGAAGAGGTCGGTGCTGACGTCGGTCAGCCCCGGCATCTTGCGCATCTTTTCGAGCAGCGCCTCCGACGCGGGATAGAGCACGTCGGTATCCGATGCTTGCAAGGTGTACTGATACTGCGCGTTCGCCGTGCGTCCGCCGAGGCGGATGGGCGGTGGGTTCTGCAGCGAGACGCGGATCCCCGGAATGACGCTGAGCTTCTTGCGGAGGCTCGCCATCACCTCGTCGATCGTCATCTTGCGCTGCGACTTCGGCACGAGACGCGTCGAGATGACGCTCGAGTTCGCGCTGCTGCCGCGTCCGACGAACGAGAAGAAAGTCGCGATGTTCTTGTCGCCGTTGACGATGTTCATCGCCTGGACCTGGTGCTTCACCTGATCCGCGAACGAGACGCCCTGCGCGAACTCGAGGCTGATGCGCACTTCGTTCTGGTCTTCGCTCGGAATGAAGCCCTTCGGTACCGTGACGAAGAGCCAGACCGTGCCGGCGAGCACGGCGAGCGAGATCATGAGAGTCGTGAAGCGGTGCCGCAGTGCAGCGCGTAATCCGACTTCGTAGAACTTCAGCAATCCGTCGAAAAAGCGCTCCGTCGCCTTGTACATGGCGCCGTGCTCCTCTTTCGCGTGCGGTCGGAGGAACTTCGACGACAGCAGCGGCGTGAGCGACAGCGAGACGAACCCGGAAACGAGAATGGCGGCGCCGATGGTCACGGCGAATTCGTGGAAGAGCCGGCCGAGGATGCCGCCCATGAAGAGGATCGGGATGAAGACCGCGGCCAGCGAGATCGTCATCGAGATGATCGTGAATCCGATCTCCTTCGATCCCTTGATCGCCGCCTCGAAGGGAGGCTCGCCCATCTCCATGTGCCGGACGATGTTCTCGAGCATGACGATGGCGTCGTCGACGACGAATCCGACCGACAGCGTCAGCGCCATCAGTGACAGGTTATCGAGCGAATAGCCGCAGAGGTACATCACCGCGAACGTGCCGACGATCGACATCGGCAGGGCGAGGCTCGGGATCACCGTCGCGGAGACGTTACGGAGGAAGATGAAGATCACGAGGATGACGAGGAAGAGCGTCAGCATCAGCGTGAACTTCACGTCGTCGACCGAGGCGCGGATCGACTCCGCACGGTCGCGGTGGATTTCGAGGTCGACCGAGGCTGGCAACTGTTTCTGGAAGACCGGCAGCAGCGCTTTGACGCGGTCCGACACTTCGACCGCGTTCGTGCCCGGCTGCTTCTGCACGGCGAGGACGAATGCCGGCTTGCCGCGGAACCACGCCGCGGTCTGGTTGTTCTCGACGTCGTCGAGCACGTTCGCGATCTCGCCGAGGTGCACCGGACGTCCGTTGCGCCAGGCGATCGTGATGTTTCTGTAGTCGGCCGCCTTCAGGAGTTGGCCGTTCGCCTGGACGGTGTAGGCGGTGAACGGTCCGTTGAGGACGCCGGTCGGCAGATTGACGTTACTGCTGCGGATCGCCGTTCCGACTTCGTCGAGGCCGATGCCGAGCGCGGCGAGCCGTTCCGGATCGACCTGAATGCGGACCGCGTACTTCTGTGCGCCGTAGACCGACACCTGCGCGACGCCTTCGACCGTCGAGATGCGCTGCGCCATCAGCGTCTCGGCGTACTCGTCGAGCTGATTCATCGGCATCGTCTGCGAGCTGAGCGCGAGATAGATGACCGGCGTGTCGGCGGGATTGACCTTGCTGTATGACGGAGGCGCCGGCATGTTCGGCGGGAGCTGCCGCGCCGCCGCTGCGATCGCCGACTGCACGTCCTGCGCGGCCGCGTCGAGGTTGCGCGAGAGCGCGAACTGCAACGTGATGTTCGTTGAGCCGAGGGCCGACGCGGATGTCATCGAATCGAGACCCGCGATCGTGGAGAACTGCCGCTCCAGCGGAGTGGCGACCGACGCCGCCATCGTCTCCGGACTCGCGCCCGGCAGCGACGCCGAAACCTGAATCGTCGGGAAGTCGACGTTCGGCAGATCGCTCACCGGCAGCTGCCGGTACGCCATGACGCCAAACAGCAGGATGGCGACCATGACGAGCGTCGTCATGACGGGACGGCGAATGAAGATGGCGGCGACGTTCATATATGAGTTGCCGGCAACTGACTATGTTGCTCCCTTTATCTCCACGTGACTCTTCGGTGTGAGCCGAAGTTGCCCATCTGTGACGACGTTCTCGCCCGGCTGCACGCCCTTATCGACGACGACGGACTGATCCACTTGCTGGACGACGTTGATCGGCCGCATGGCGACGCTGTTGTCGCTGTTCACCACATAAACGTACTGCCCGCGCTGGCCGTTTTGCACTGCCTGCGCCGGAATGACCGTTGCGCCGGGAAGGGTTGCGAGTGTGACCGCGACGTTGACATACTGCCCCGGCCACAACGCACGGTCGGTATTTGGAAACGACGCCTTCAGATTGATCGTTCCGGTGGTCGCGTCGACGGTGTTATCGACAAACGCGAGTTTGCCGTTTTCGGGGTGCGCGGTCGCTCCCTGCGGCGTCGCGCGGACGGGCACATTGTCGAAGCCGCGCGCGCGGAGATCGGCAAGCTGCCGCTCGGGAATCGCGAACTGCACATTCACCGGCTGGACCTGATTGATGATGACGAGCGGCGTGGTGTCGTTCGCCTTGACGAGATTTCCCTGGTGCACGACGAGCTGTCCGGTCCGGCCGTCAAGCGGCGAGCGGATGTCGCAGTACGCGAGCTGCAGTTGCGCGTTCTGCACCGCGGCGCGATCGGCCGCGGTCACTGCGCGCGCTGACTCCGCCCCCGCGTTGATGCGGTCGAAGTCTTCATGCGTCACGTAGTCCTTTTTCACGAGGTCGGCATAGCGCTTCTGCTCCGCCTCGGCGTTCTTGAGGTTCGCCTCGTCGCGCGCGAGATTCGCCTTCGCCTGCGCGAGCGCTGCCTCATACGGCCGCGGATCGATCGTGAAGAGCCGCTGCCCGCGCTGCACCTCGTCGCCTTCCTTGAACCAGACGCGATCGAGTTGTCCCCCGACGAGCGCGCGCACCTGAACGGTGGAGACCGGAACGACGTTGCCGATCACGCGAATCTCCACCGGCACGTCTTTCTGCACGGCGGCCGCGATGGCGACGGGGACCTTTTCGTCAGGCGGTTTCTGTTTCGCGCCCGAACAGGCGGCCGCGGTGATTGCAATCGAAAAAATGAGAGCTCGTTTCATTTCACTTCCAATGTTCCGGTGTCGTGTGCGAGTTGGGCCACGGAGAGAAACCAGTCGGCCCTCGATTGGACTTCCTGAGCACGTGCGTTTTCGAGTGCGGCCTCGGCCGTGAGCACGTCGAGTATCGATCCGACGCCCGCGCGATAGCGGTTCTGCGCCACTTCGGCCGACTGCTGGGCGCTCGCGAGAAGGTCGCGCGACGTCGCGAGCCGCTGCGTCGCGGTCTGGAGCGAGTAATAGCTCGTCCACACCTGCAGCATCACCTGTTGCTCGGTATTGCGAATCGACTCGCGCGCGATGTCGGCCTCGGTCTGCGCCTGCCGCACGTCGTACGTGTTGCGGAAACCGGTGAAGACCGGCCACCGAATGGCGAGGCCGGCGGAGTACGGCGTCTGGTGCGTGCTCGTGCCGAAGAACGTCTCACCGAGCGAGCTGGTGGCGGTGAGCGCGGGAAGATACGACGAACGGACCGCGGTGATGTGCGCCTGTGCGCGCTCGGCCTCGGCGCGCGAGGCGGCGAGATCGGGACGCTGCTGAACCGCCTGCGTGATCAGGTTCTCGACCGCGTTCGTCACCTCGGTTGACGGCACCTGAGACGGCAGCTCGCCGAACTCGAAATGCGTCGCCGCCGGGAGCCCCATCGCTGTGGCGATCTCGCCCTCGAACGTGCGGACGCTTCCCGCGAACGTCTCACGCGTGAGCTGCGCCTGCGACAGCGCGGTGCGCGCCTGAAGGACATCGGCAATCGTCGCGACGCCGGAGTTGTGTCGCGCATCTGCCGAATCGAGCGACGTCTGCCGCTCCTTGATCGTGGCGTCCTGCGCGGCGAGGAGGGCCTTCGCGTCGAGGAAGCCGTAGTAGGCCTGTTGGACGCGCAGGATCACGTCCTGGATCGACTGGTTGTGGAGGTAGTCGGCGGCGATCAACGTCTGGCGTGCTTGCTCGACCTCCGCCTCGCGTCCGCCGAAGTCGAACAGGAGATAGTTCAGGGTCAGCGACGGGCCGAAGACAGTCGCCGTACTCGATCCGGCAGCCGATGCGGCGTGTGCGCGCGTGAGGCCTGCGTCGAGATCGACCTCGGGATAGTAGTTCGACTGCGCGAGGCCGATGCCTGCCTCCGCCGCGCGCGCGTTCAGCCACGCAATCCGCGTCTGCGGGTTGTTCCTGAGAGCGACGTCGATGATCTGCGGCAGCGACAGCGTCGCCCCCGGCTCGATTCCCGCGGGAAGCGGTGTGGCGGCGGGAGCCTTGCCGCCGTCGCTCGCCACGTTTGCCGGCGGCGTCCAAGTTTTCGCAGGCGAATCCGACGTGCCGACGCTGCGGCTCGAGACGCATGCAGTGAGCGGCAGAATCAATAGAACGAGCCAGCGCTTCATTTCGCGGACAGCCCCCGAATGAAGAGATCGGAGATCAGCGCGGCATCGTCCTCCACCGGCAGCGGCTTCGTTTCGACCAGCCGGTGATGCATCATCGCGATGTTCGATTCGACGAACATCGCCGCGACCTTGTGCGGGTCGACTTCCCGGAAGTGTCCCTTGCGAATACCTTCACGAATCACTTTTGCGGTTTCCTGGACGAGGTGACGATAGCGGTCGCCCTGATAGCGGCTTCCCTGCACCCGAGTCACCTCGCGGTGATACATGAGGATGCGAAAGAGGTCACGGCGCTCGTCGAAGTAGGCGAGGTAGCGCTGCGAGAACGCCTGCAGCCGGCGCTCCGGGGTGCCGCCGCCGTGCAGCACCTCGTCGACCTTCTCGACCATCGGTGCGAGCGACGACTCCTTCACCGCGTCGAGGAGCTCCTGCTTGTCGCGGTAGTGGAGGTAGACCGTTCCCTTCGCGATGCCGGCTTCCTGCGCCACGTTGTCCATCGTGACGCTCTTCAGCCCGTCGCGGCACATCAGCCGGATCACCGCCTGCTGGATGCTCTGGCGCTTGTACGACTGCCAGAGCCCGTTCTCGTCGGCTAACGCCAGTTTTCTCGCTGCCATGACCGTTCAGTCAACTTTCTATACTGCACGGTCAATCCCTTGTTGAAGGGGACGGGCGTCACGTTTCTGTGTCAGCTACATCAGATCTTCCGTAGCGCCGTCCACGCTCCGGCCGAGAGAGCCAGCGCGAGGAGCAGGAGCATCGACGGGGAGAGCAGCGGGATCTGGGCGAGCACGGTGACCGGGGCGCTCGACGTGTTGTTCGCCGGGTTCGGGTCGCTGGTGCTCGAGCTGATCGTCGCGGTGTTCGTTACCGTCGTTGCGGCGGTGTTGGCGTTGTGGACGGTCAGCGTGAACGCCGCCGTCGCGCCGTTCGTGAACGTCGGGAGCGTGCAGGTGATCGTCGCGCCGGTCGTGCAGTTGAACGCCGGCCCGCTGTTCTGCATGAACGAGGCGAATGTCGTATTCGGTGGGAGCGTGTCGGTGAGCGAGACGTTGAACGCGTCGCTCGGACCGTTGTTGGCCGCGTTGATGGTGTAGACGATGTCGAATCCGATCACGGTCGGCGTCGACGGTCCGCTCTTCGTCACCGACAGGTCGGCGTTCGCCGCGACGGTGGTCGTCACGGTCGAGGTGTTGTTCGCCGGATTGCTGTCCGTCGTCGTGCTGGAAACGTTGGCGGTGTTCGAGAGGACCGTGCCGTTCGGCGTCGCGTTGCTGACGCCGGCGACGACCGAGAACGTCGCCGAGGCGCCGTTCACGAGCGTTCCGATCGAGCAGGAGATGGTCGCTCCCGTCGTGCAGTTGAACGTCGGACCGGTCGTTTGATTCTCGGAGACGAATGTCGTGCCGGCCGGCAGCGTGTCGGTCCACGTGACGCTCTGCGCGTCCGAGGGGCCGGTGTTCGCGACGGTGATGGTGTAGGTGAGGTTCGCGCCCGCGTTGATGGCCGACGGAGCGGTCTTCGTAATCGACACGTCGGCCGACGTCGTGATCGTCGTGGGAGCGGTGGAGGTGTTGTTGCCGGGAGTGCCGTCGGCCGTCGCGGTCGTGACGTTCGCCGTGTTCGAGATCGATCCCGTCGCGCCGGAGCTGATGGCCACGGTGAGGGTGAATGACGCCGACGAGCCGGCGGTGAGCGTCGCGATGGAACAGTTGATCGTCGCGCCGGTCGTGCAATTGAACGCCGGCCCGCTGTTCTGGACCAGCGAGACGAACGTCGTGTTCGCCGGGAGCACGTCGACGAGCGCGACCGAAGAGGCGTCGGCGAGGCCGTTGTTCGTGACCGCGATCGTGTACGCGATATTGGTTCCGGCGTTGGCGCTCGTCGGGCCGCTCTTCACCACCGCGACGTCGGCGTTCGCGCTGATCGTGGTGCTCGCGCTCGACGAGTTGTTGTTCGCATTCGAGTCGGAGGCGTCGGAGGTCGCTGTCGCCGTGTTGGTGAGCAGCGTGCCATTCGGCGTCGAGGACGAAATTGCGACATTCACGGTGAACTGGGCGCTTTGTCCGTTCCCCAGGACCGGGACCCCGCACGAAACCGTCTGTCCCCCTACACACGTCGCGGCGGGACCGTTGTCCTGCAGAACCGAGACGAACGTTTCCTGCGACGGCAGCGCGTCGGTGAACGAGGCGTTCGTTGCGGCATCCGGACCGCCGTTGGAGAGCACGATCGTGTACGACATCGTCCCGCCGGCGCTCGCGGTCGCCGGCGCGCTCTTGATCACGCCGACGTCGGCGGAAGAGACGGTCACGGTCGTCGACGCGCTGTCGTTCTCTGAATTCTGATCGTTGCTCGTCGTCTGATTGGCGACGTTGGTGTAGGTCCTCCCATCGGTCGCGGGCGGGATGTGGCCGACGAACTGGAACGCCGCCGTCGAGCCGGCGGGGAATGTCGCGAGGGTGCAGGTAACGGTGGTGCCCGGGGAACCGCAGTTGAACGCCGGGCCGCTCGTCTGATTGAAACTCACGAACGTCATGGGGAAGCCGACCGGAACGCTGTTCGGAAGCGTATCGGTCCACGAGACGCTCGTCGCATCGGCGGGCCCGAGGTTCGTCAACGTGATCGTGTACGTGACGTCAGTGTCCGGCGGCGTCGCGCTCGGACCGCTTTTCGTGATCGCGACGTCGGCGGTGTTCGGCGGAGTCGACGTCCCGACGCTCGATGAGTCGTTCTCGGAGTTTGGGTCGTTCGACGACGAGACCGTTGCTGTGTTGAAGTACAACGTCCCATTCGCCGCGTCGCCCGGCACCGCGACGGTGATGGTGAACGTCTGCACGTCGTCGACGTTCATCGACGCGGCGTCGCACGAGACCGTTCCGTTCGCACCGACGGCCGGGGTCGAGCAGACGAAGGTGTCGGGACCGCTCTGGCCGAGCGATACGAACGTGAGCCCCGCCGGAATCACGTCGGTCATGTTGACCGCCGGCGACGTGGCGTCAGGTCCCGTGTCGCCGACCGTGATCGTGTAGACGATATTGCTGCCGGCCGTCGTGCTCAACGGTCCGTCTTTCGTCACGAAAATATCCGACTGCGCGAACGCGGCGCTTGCGAAGAGAAGGGACGAAAGAAGAAAAAAAGCGGGGCGGAAGAGTCTCATCGGGCGAAATGTCTCCGCCCCGCATCACATCACGACCGTTCGGTTTTTGTCGATTTTCAGAGCAAATGCTGAAGTGCGGTGTAATCGCGAGTCTGTGATTCCGCAACTGCCTTGTAGGTGATCGCGCCTTTGTAGACGTTCACCCCCTCGGCCAGCCCCGCGTCGTCACGCACCGCCTGCTCGAAGCCCTTCTTCGCCAGCAGACGCGTGTAAGGCAACGTCGCGTTCGTCAACGCGATCGTCGATGTGCGCGGCACCGCGCCCGGCATGTTCGCGACGCAGTAATGCGTGACGCCGTCGACGTCGTACACCGGGTTCGAGTGCGTCGTCGCATGCGCCGTCTCGACGCAGCCGCCCTGGTCGATCGCGACGTCGACGATGACCGATCCCTTCTTCATCGTGCCGATCATCTCGCGCGTGACGAGCTTCGGCGCCGCCGCTCCCGGAATGAGCACGCCGCCGATCAACAGATCGGCATGCGTCACCGCCTCGGCGATGTGCGCGATGTTCGACGCGAGCGTCTGCACGGTGCCGCGGAAGATGTCGTCGAGCTGCCGGAGCCGGTCGAGGTTCGTGTCGAGGAGCGTGACGCGCGCGCCGAGGCCGACCGCCATCTTCGCGGCGTTCGTGCCGACCACGCCGCCGCCGATGATCACCACGTCACCCGGGAGCACGCCCGGAACGCCGCCGAGAAGGATGCCGCGTCCGCCGAGCGGCTTGTGGAGAAAGTACGCGCCGACGTGCACCGACATGCGGCCGGCGACTTCCGACATCGGCGTCAGAAGAGGCAGCGACCGCCGCCGCTCGTCGGTGATCGTCTCGTAAGCGACGCCGATGATCTTCTTCTTCAGCAGCGCCTCGGTGAGGACGGGAACGGGAGCGAGGTGGAGGTACGTGAAGAGAAGCTGTCCGTCTTTGAGGCGCTTCAGGTCGGGATCGATCGGCTCTTTCACCTTCACGATCATCTCCGCCTGGTCGTAGACGGCGTCGGCGTCCGGAAGGATCTTCGCTCCCGCCGCGACGTACTCCTCGTCGGCGAAGCCGCTGCCGTTCCCCGCGCCCTTCTGGATGAGAACCTGATGTCCGTCGGACGACAGCACCGCCGCGCCGGCGGGCGTCATCCCTACACGAAACTCGTTGTCTTTGATCTCGGTCGGTACTCCGATCCGCATGTCGTGGTCTCCAATCGGCCGCGCATTCTAACTAATGCTGCACGCCGCGGCGTCGTGGAGTGATGCCGAACTTCTCCGGCGCGACCAGTTTGGCGGTTCCGAGGGCGTCGATGGAGCCGTTGCCGTAGGTCGAGTCGTAACCGGGATCGCCGCGGTCGTGGGCGGCCTCCTCGATCGCCTGGCGGATGCCGATGTTGGTCAGCTGCGGGGCGAGAGACCACGCGAGCGCCGCTGTGGCGACGACGTGCGGCGTCGCCATCGAGGTCCCGTTCAGGGTGAGGTAATCCTGGCCGCGCGTGCTGGCGGTCATCGTGAGCGTCGCGGCGCCGTTCAGGATCTCCGCTCCCTGATCTGCGCCGACGCCGAGCGTGAGCGGCCAGTCGAACGCCATTTGCGTCGGGTCGGGACCGCAGACACCGTTCGCGTCGCAGACGTCGATCAGGCTCCAGCGCGCCACGTTATCCGGATCGCCCGGACGCGAGACGATGATGACGGCCGACGCTCCTGCAGCCTTCGCGTTCCGCGCTTTCTCTTTGAACTCGATCTCGCCGCGAAGGATGACCGCGATCTTCCCGTTCACGGCGGGCGGAAAGTCGGATGGATGCCCGAACCCGCAGACGATGTAGTCGCCGTGTACTTCGCCGACCGGAGAGCCGGTGAGGGGCGTGACGTCCATGACCGTGCCGTCGCTGAGCGTGATGTCGCTGACCTTCACCAGCCCCTGGCGGATCGTCGAGAGAACGTTGACGCCCGGAGCGACGACCGAAATCGCGCCGTGGTTTTCCCAGACGGCGGCCGCCGAGGCGTCGTCCATCGCGCCGATCGCCATCACGCCGTCATAGCCGGCCGGGTAGTCGACGCGCGCCCATCCACTGTTCCCGGCCGCAGCCACGACGACTACGCCCGCATCGATCGCGCGCGCGAAGATCGCCTGTTCCACGTCCGACTTCTCGAGCGCGCCTAGGGAGAGATTCATGATCCAGTGGCCGCCGATCTCCTTCTTCTTCGAGAGCACCCAGTCGACGCCGGCGACGACGTGCTCGCTGTCGCCGTTGCCGCTCTGATCCAGCACCTTCACCGCCCAGAGGCGGACGTCGGGAGCGACGCCAAGGACGCCGAAGCCGTTGTCGGTGGCGGCGATCGTGCCGGCGACGTGCGTGCCGTGGAAGTTGTCGTCGCGCGGCGGGTCGGCGGGGGAGAGCGCGTTGTAGCCGCCGGCGTACGCCCGCTGCAGGTCGGGATGGGTGAAGTCGATTCCGGTGTCGATCACCGCGACGTTCACGCCGGCGCCGCGGGTGTACGGCCAGACGTCGCGTGCATGAATCGCGTCGACGCCCCACGGGATCGTCTGATGGTTCGTGTAGATGGCCGCGGAGGTCGTCGCAGGTGGCCGCGGAGAGATTGTCTCGATGTGCCGCTCGACGATCGGCTCGACGAAGCGCACCCCGCTGTCGTGGCGCATGGCCGCGACTTGCTCATCGCTGAGGTTGGCGGCGAACGCATCGACGTTGGTGAAGGATCGATCGGCCGATTCGTAGGCGCTGCGGGCCAACCCTCGCGATTCGCGCAGCGGACCGCGGGTCATGACGAGGTAACGCTGACCGGCGAACGCGGCGCTAGTGAACGCGCACGTGAAGAGAACGACCGCGAGAGTCCGCTTCTTCATGATGAGACCGTTGGACGCCGGTCATTGTGCCACGCTCAACGCGACAAAGCTACGAATCCGGGCGCGAGCATCGCGAACAAAAGGGGGCGGGTGAATGCGGCCCTGCCGGCCTCGGTGAAAACGTCTTGCCGCCGTCATCCACTGCGTTGCGGCGTTGCGGCCGCCCGGCGGAGGTGGCGTGCCGTTGCCGATGGGAGCCCGATTCAGAGCCGTCGCCGGCTTGTAGGACGCGAAGGCATGTCAGGGCTGAGGAGGAACGCGAGCGACCGGCAGCCTTTCCGGCCGGGGAACTAGATCGTTAGACTTGCTTGCCGGACTTGGTCCGCGGCGCCTTTTTGCGAGCCTCGTTCGTCTGTGCGATGTGACTTTAATTCTTAATCTCGAACCTCGCGCCACAAAATAGCCAGATGAGGGGGTGCCCGTGAGCCTTAGCGTCGGAACTCCGCTGACTTCGGCTACTGCGTTGATATCGGCGGTTGATTTGGGTTGTACACACACTCTGGGATTTGTACACAAGCTTCCGTAGGATGCACAAATTGATTTCGGATGTAGGACTGTAAGCCGCTTGCCGGAAGGACAATGACCCCTTTCTCCGATTCGTTGATTAGTGCCTCCACAGTCTCGGTAGGAGTCGCGTAGCGATGGTATTCGAGGTAGAGCGCCGCGACCCCGCTAACGATTGGTGCTGCATACGAGGTCCCGCTCTGCGAGATGTCTCCGCACAAAAAGGCGCCGGACAATGTCGTTGCTGCGAGCTTATATCCAGGCGCCAACATGTTTGTGCACATGCCCCCGCTCGTGAAGTCAGCAAGCGTGTCAGTGTCTGTAGTTGCTCCGACGGTTAGCGTCGGCAGTCTCATTGAAGTGTCTTGTGGTGAATGGTTGCAGGAACTATCTGCAGCTCCGCCGTTGTTGGCAGCCGAGATCACCACAATCTTTCGATTGTTGACGAGCTCCGCAACAACGGAATCGAGTATGCCCGAAAGTGGAGAGACGATGCTGATGTTTGCGACGGCAGTGCTTCCGCCGGGATGGTCGTTGGCAATCCATTCAAGGCCTTGAATCACGCTGTAGTTGCTACCCGTAGTTCCCGTAGCAGGATTGTAATAATCGCCCGACGCGATGCTCCCAGTCGTCGTCCCGCTGCAGCCGATCACCCGCACGGAAACGATATTGGCGGACTTCGCCACTCCGGCAACTGTTCCCGCCGCAAGATCGGCCACGGTTGTTCCGTGCCCGATGCAGTCGTCGGTCTGTGTTTCGCCGTCTACGAAATTTACCGCACGGCTGACTCGGCTACCAGTTGAACCGCTGAAGTCAAAATCTGCACCACGAACGCCGGAATCAACAATGTAGATCGTCACTCCCGATCCATCAGCATAGGGCAGCTTGTACTCGCCGTCCGGCTGCTTTGGGGGGGATGCGTGATGGAACTGATCAAGCCTGTCGAGCTGCCAAGGAACTTCGCCGCTCAGGCAACCTCCATAAACCGGCGCTCTGACTGTCGAGCAACATGCGAGCGTCGTGCGAGCATCTTCCTCGACACGCAGTACCCGCGGGTCCTTCGCAATAGCAAGTGCAGCCGCTTCCGGACCCTCGAATGCGAAGCCTCGAATGGTGGCGGTCCAAACGGCAAGCTGCTTGACACCATGAGCATGACTCAGAGCGAGGGCGAGGCCTGCTGTGTCGGGCGATTTTGAGTCGTCGAACTGCACAAGGTAGCGGTTTGCTATTTTTCCGGGTTGATGAGCGACGCCCTGTGCGTGAATGCTCAGCGACAAAACGCACGCAGCGACTGAAAAGAGGCTGACCCTGCGCATAGAAACCTCCATTATGACCGGTGATAACTCGGTGGGCCACTTATCGTGCCATAAAGAACGGCAGTTGTCCATCACAAATAGGAAAGGCGCCCCATTCGGGCGCCCATATCGGCATCGGAAGGTGGTTATCCGTTCAGAACGATCAGGCGTTATCCGTTGCCGCGGCGCAATCCGCGACGGCCGCTGGGCGGCTGCGGAGGCGGCGGCTGCGTGCCGTTGCCGAAGGCTGCCGGATTCAGAGCCTTGGCGGTGGCGTACGCGTCGACCAGGCCTGCGCCGTAGGTGTCGTCGCGACCCGCATCGCCGAGGTCGTGAGCATTGGCCTGCAGCGCCTGCATGATCTGCTGATTCGTCGCACCGGGAGCGACGGCCCAGACCAGCGCGCCGACGCCCGCCGCGTGCGGCGTCGCCATCGACGTGCCGTTGAGCAGCGCATAGCCGAGGGAGTCGGTGTTCGTGACGAACCGAACCGTCGAAGTGCCGGCGGCGGTGAGGAGCTTCTGTCCGTCAACCTGCGTTACGCCGACGACCGTCTTCGGGATCGAGCTCGCCGTTACGCCCTTGATGCCCCATCCCGGAGGATCGGTGACGTTGTCGGTCGGCTTGTTGTTGTAGATGATCGCGCCGACGGCGCCGGCCGCTTTCGCGTTCTGTGCCTTCTCGGCGAACGTGAGGGTCGAGCCGGTCACGTTGCTCGTGCCGCCGCGCTGAATGAGCGCGATGTTGCCGTTCACCGAGGCGGGAAACTCGCTCTTGTTGCCGCTGCCGCAGTTGACGATGTTCCCGATCGCGGTCGTCAGTGAGGTGCAGTTCAGCGGGTTTCCGCTGACATCGGAAGCGCCGATCTTGTGGGCGTCGACCGAAATCCCGGTGGAGTCGGAGACGTTGTCGAGCTCCGAGAAGTTGGCAAAGGTGGAAAGGACCGAGACGCCGGGCGCCACGACCTTGAGATCGGCACCGCGTTGCGAGAACGATGCGACGGTTCCCGTCGAATCGATCGCGCCGACGGAGACGACGCTCGAATACGCCGCAGGATACGAGAGGCCGACCGAGTCGGGATAGCTGTTTCCGGCCGCGGCGAACGTCAGGATTCCGGCGTTGAATGCGTTCTGGAATGAGGAGGCTTCCGAAGGCGACGCGCTGTCGGAGCCGAGCGATAGGCTCATGATCCAATTGCCGCCAATCTCGGCTTTCTTCTGTATCACCCAATCTACGCCGCGCAAGATCGTCGTAACTTGGCCGAATCCGCAGGCGTCGAGGACTTTCACCGAGTAGATGTCGACGTCCGGAGCCACGCCGACCACACCATCGCCGTTCATTGCGGCGGCGATGGTTCCGGCGACGTGCGTGCCGTGGCCATTGTCGTCGAGCGGATCCGTCGTCTGGGTGATCTCGTTGAAGCCGCCCTTGTATGCGGCCGCGAGCTCGGTGTCGCTGTAGGAGATGCCGGTGTCGATGATCGCGACGTGGATCGCCGTGCCGCTGCCGACCGACTTGCCCTTGGTCACCGGCCACACCTGCGGCGCGTTCACCATCGCGATGCCGTACGGGGTCGTCTCGCTTCCGGGAGTGACCGAGTCGGCGAGCATGTGGACCTGCTGGTCCATCTCCACGTAGGCGACGTCGGGCCGCTTTTTGAGCGCCTGCGCCTCGTCCCACGTCAGGTCGGCTTCGAAGGCGTCGACCGAACGGAAGGAGTGGAGCTCTTTCGCGTGGCTGCGCCAGGGGCGCTCCGGCAGGTCATTCGCAAGCACGTCCGCGGCGACTTCACGCGGCGAGACGCGTGTTCCGACGATGTAGTGCTGGTAATTGCCCTGGGCGAAAAGGGGAAGAGAGAGAAGGAACAGCGTCAGCGAAATGCCGAGTCGTTTCATCGTGTGCGCGCCATCACTCGTCGATTTGATGATTGCAGAAGTCCCCGCGATCAGAATGTTATTCCGCATATGTTAATCTCCGCCGCTTCGACGGGACACGAGGGAGAGCAATGGAAGACTGGAAAGGGAATCTTATCGAAGATGCCGCGGGAATCGCGCAGGTGATCCGCGAGACAAAAACGATCGCGGTTCTCGGCATCAAGCCGGAATCGCACGCCGATCAGGCGGGCTACTACGTTCCGGCCCACATGGCGGGCGCCGGTTACGACGTCATCCCGGTTCCGGTCTACTACCCCGAGGTGACGGAGATCCTCGGCAAACCGGTCGTCCGCAAGCTCGCCGACATCGGCCATCCGGTCGATATGGTCAACGTCTTCCGCCGTCCGAGCGACATTCCGCCGCACGTCGACGACATCCTCGCCGCGAAACCGAAGTCGGTCTGGTTCCAGCTCGGCATCCGCAACGACGAAGCCGCCGAGCAACTCGCCCGCGCCGGCATCAAGGTGGTGCAGGACCGCTGTCTGATGGTCGAGGAGTCGCGGCTGAAGCACTAATCGATGGCCACAAGCCGCGAGGTCGTCCTCCCTCCGTACCGCTTCTGGGAGACGCGCGCGGGCGCCGGGACGCCGATCGTGCTCATTCACGGTCTCGGCGGATCGAGCGAGTGGTTCCGTAACAACATCGAGGTACTCGCCGAGAGCCACTCGGTCGCGGCGGTCGATCTGGTCGGCTTCGGACGCACGCACGCGCGGCGGCCGCTCGTGTTCGACGAGATCGCGGCGCTGCTCGCGCGGTGGATCGAAAGCTCATTCGACGGGCCGGTGCATCTGGCCGGCAATTCGATGGGCGGCCACATCGCGATTCACATCGCGGCGAAGCGGCCCGATCTCGTCCGCTCGCTCATCCTGATCGACTCGACCGGCATCCCGTTCGCCTTCGATCCGCGTCCTCACCTGTCGAGATTCCTCGTTCCGGAAGGGACTCTCTCGTTTCTCCGCATTCTCACTCGCGATGCCTTCCGAGCCGGCCCTTCAACGCTCGCCCTCGCCTTCGCACGGCTCCTTCGCGACGACGCACGTCCGCTGCTGCGAGTGCTGTCGATGCCGGTGCTCCTGCTGTGGGGGGAGAACGATCCGCTCGTTCCGGTGCCGTACGCGGAGCAGATGCACGAGCTGATTCCGGATTCGCGGCTCGTCATCCTGCAGCACGCCGGTCACGTTCCGATGTGGGAGAACCCGACGGCGTTCAACGGCGCCCTACTCGCGTTCGTGAACGAGGTCGATGCCCGCCACCGCCGGCCCGGCGATCGCGGCGCATTCGCGTGGGGCCTTGCGGGATTCAGCAATGGATTCAACAATGGATTCAACAGCGGCATCGCCCACCGCGAGGCCGGACGCGCTCGCGACGTCGTCCTCATTCACGGTCTCGGGATGTCGAGCGCGTACTTCGTCCGCTTCGCGCGGGCGCTTTTCAACCGCGGCTTCTCGCCGATCGCCCCCGATCTGCCGGGCTTCGGCGAGAGTGCCAACGCGCGCGCGATGACGCCGCGCGAGCACGCGGAACGGCTCGCCGCGTGGGCCGATGAGATCCACATCAAGGACGCGCTCTGGATCGGCCACTCGACCGGATGCGCCGTCGTGGCGCACCTCGCGGAGCGACGCCGCGATCTCGTTCGAAAGGCGATCGCGATCGGACCGCTCTGGACGGCCAGCAAACATCCCGAGCTGTATTTCGCGCCGCGGATCGCACTCGACGGCCTCCGCGAGCCGCTGCGGTTGTGGCGCTACATCATCCCCGCCTACTGGCGCGTTGGCATCGCCCGATGGCTCGCGACCTGGCGGAAGCAACTCGGTGACGCCACCTCGTCGCCGCCGAAGATGACGATGATCGGCGGCGTGCGCGATCCGATCATCGATCGCGGCGCCGTTCGGGTGATCGACGTGCCCGGATCGCATGCGTGCCTCTTCTCGCATCCCGATGAGGTCGCCGAGCGGGTCAACTTTGATGAGCGCTGCTCAACTCTGCACCCGCCTAATGGGCTCCCAAGGGTCTGACGCTGATCCGCGTCTTCCGTAAACATCTGATTCTGCATGGGTGGAACTGCGGCAGCGCGATTGCTCTCCTTCGCCCGCCCCCAAAGAGGAAAGGAGAGTACGAATGAGGAGACTGTTGCCCCTTCTGGTAGCTCTGGTTGTCGTTTCCACCGCGTATGCCCAGGAAGTGAAGAACGATCCGGCTGCCCGCCGGGACCGTGACACCGCCGCTCCGGCCGACGCGATGAACCACTTCTTCCCGCCGAACCCGGAGGGAACCGCCGACATCAGCTCATCGCCCGACGACTACGACGTGCCGTCGATGACGGATCACGGTCCGCTGGCGATGTCCGAGTCGTTCCAGCACACGATCATGGCGACGAATCTGTCGTATCACGGTGGCGACGTCATCAACACGGCGCACGTGGTCTGCATCTTCTGGGGTCCGACCTGGGCCTCGGGCGGCAGTGACAACAGCCGCGCCACGACGATCCAGTCGTTCCGCAACCAGCTCGGAACGTCGACGCACTATTCGATGCTGACGCAGTACTACGACAGCGCCTACATCAACACCACGAACCTCGCCGGCTCGCAGCCGGACTGGTTCGACACCAGCAACGCGCTGCCGTCGAGCGGCAACGTGACCGACTCGGTCGTTCAGTCGGAAGTGAAGCGCTACGTCTCGGCTCACGGCTACAACGGCAGCACGGTGTACGAAGTGTTCCTGCCGAAGTACGTGCCGGGCACCTCGACGCTGGTCTACTCGTCCGACGGGAGCTCGACCTCCTGTGGCGGTCCGGGGTTGGCCTACTGCGCGTACCACAGCAGCTACTACAGCTCGTCGGGCTACGTGAAGTACTCGATCGAGCCGTACCCGAGCTGCAGCGGATGCCAGGTCAGCGGCTGGACGGTCGTGCAGAACATGACGCACTTCATGGTCCACGAAACCCGCGAAGCGGTCACCGACGCCCTCGGTAACGCCTGGTATGACTCGTCAGGCTACGAAGCCGACGACAAGTGCGCCTGGACCGGTCTGTTCATCTCGAACGGCTACGGCTATCAGCCGGAGTGGTCGAACAAAGCCGGCGGCTGCGTCCAGTAGTCAATCCCCCTGGTGTGGCGCGGGCTTTCCCAGCCCGCGCCCCCAACGCCGTCGCGACCTAAATTGTCACTGCCGCGCCGGGCTTGACCCTCGTCGCGACCTCAAATGTCATCGTCGCGAGCGCAAATGTCATCGTCGCGAGCGCAAATGTCATCGTCGCGAGCCGTCCTACCACCGTCGCGCGGCTTGCTACCAGTGCCGCGGACGATGCTGCCACTGGTGGGGGGCTTTCCACCAGTGTCGCGGACGATGCTGCCACTGGCAGCACGGCTTCCCACCAGTGTCGCGCGGCTTCCCACCAGTGCCGCAGGCGGTGCTGCCACTGGCAGCATGGCTTCCCACCAGTGACATTTGGCTTCCCACCAGTGACATTTGGCTTCCCACCAGTGACATTTCCCTTGCCACCAGTGTCGGCAGCAGCGCGGCACGGACAATTCCGCACGCGACGCCGGACATCAGACGCGCGACACGGACGTCAGAGTCTCTACAAGCGCCGTCGTTTCACTCGTCGCAGCACGGTCCCCGCGCACAGCGCCAGGGCGCTGACGATCGCGTAGGCGGGGAGGACGTTCGCGAAGATTTCGGCGAGCACATCTCCTATACGGTCGTCGCCGTCAACTCGTTTTGTGCCAGCAGCCGTGTGAGCCAGAGGTTCGTCATTTTCTCCAGGACGGTGTTCTGGCGCAGGCGTGCGCGGAGGTTGACGAAGTCGACTTCGTCGAGCGGCTGGTCCTGGTTGAAGCAGGAGAAGACGAAGGACTCCTTGCCGGTCGAGGGGTCGACGTGGCGCTGCAGGCACTGTGCACAGACCTGTTTCATCATGCACTGCATCGGCGAGTTGATCGAGCCGATGCCGACGTGCGACGGGTTGAGGTACGGCGCGAGAACGCCGTGGCGTGCTTCCTTGACCGCGCGCATCATGCCGTCGGAGCCAATGGCGATGATGCGGGAGACGTCTTTGAGTGTGAACATCGACCCTGCATCGGCGCCGTAGGCGAGCATCGACTGGACGATGTTGCCGGCGAACGCTCGGTCCTGCGGGCGGCGGGGCTCGATCGGGTCGCCGAAGTCGACGGACCAGATGACCTGATCGGTGCCGGCTTCGATCTCGTCGCGCTTGAAGACGTCCGTGCTCTTCTTGTAGCCGGCGAAGTAGAGGACGCGGCAGCCGTTGTCCTTCAAAGCTTTGGCGATGGAGAAGAGGACGGCGTTGCCGAGGCCTCCGCCGGCGAGGAGGATCGTCTCGTCGTGCGGAAGCTCGGTCGGCGCGCCGGTGGGACCCATGACGACGACCGGCTCGTCCTTCTCGAGCATGGCGCAGAGACGGGACGAGCCGCCCATCTCGAGGATGATCAATGACAGCAGACCGCGCTCTTTGTCGGTCCACGCGCCGGTGAGGGCGATCCCTTCCATCACCAGTTTGGTGTCGCCGGCGCTGCGCGCGTGTGTCTCGAAGTTCTGAAGGCGGAAGAACTGCCCCGGCTCGAAGTGCTGCGCCGCGAATGGCGCACGGACGACGACTTCGACGATGGTCGGTGTGAGGCGGTTGACCTGATGCACGCGCGCGATCAGGCCGTCGTCGAGGCGGGCGACGAGGGCGCGCCATTGCGATTCCAGGGCGGACGAGGGCGTCCGTCCCTCCAGCAAGGCGGCGATTTCTTTGTAGCCGTCGCGCGCGGACGCCATCGCTTTCACGACGTTGCCGGCGTACTTCGGATGGTTGTCGCCATAGAAGGTGATCAGTTTGTCGGGACGCGACGGGTGCTGATACGACGTGAAAAAGCCTTCGCCCCCTATCAACTCGACGATGAGTTCCTTGCCCGAGCGGGCGTACGCCTGAAAGAACTGCCCCCACTGGTCGAGCTTGAACGTGCCGGGGTGTTCCTTCTCGTAGATGACGTTCGGGCTCGTTCCGGCGGCGACCATGACGCTGCGCGCCGGTAGCTCGACGCTCTCGCCTGAATCTTTCCACTTCCCCGCTTCGACCGTCTGCTTCTGGAAGACGATCGATCGGACGTGCGCGAATTCATCGGCAACCGCCTCGGAAGGTGAAAGGTTCTCCGCATACCAGATCCCCTCTTCGAACGACTTGATCACCTCTTCATAGTTGAGGCGATAGGCGGGAGAGTCGTACAACGACTTGCGGTAAGCGATCGTGACGCCGCCCCAGCCGCGGACGAGCGGGATGAAGTTCGGTTCTTCACCGGCTGCCGCGGCCCGTTCGCGCTCCGCGCGCACTGCCCGGCCGTGCAGGAGGAACTCGTCGAGCACCGCGAGCTCCTCGGCGTCGTAGCCGGCGCGGACGATCGATTCGCCCAACTCCTCGCAGAGTGTCTCATAACGGTGCAACACCTTCTCGACCTGCACCGGGTAATAGGCGAAGAGTTCCGTCGCCGTGTCGATCGCCGTCAGGCCGCCGCCGATGACCACGGCCGGAAGGCGCACCTGCAGGTTCGCCATCGAGCTCTGTTTGTAGGCGCCGGTGAGCTGCAGCGCCATTAGGAAGTCCGACGCCTTGCGGATGCCGCGAATGAGGTTGTTCTTCATCCGCACGATCGTCGGCGTTCCGGCGCCGGCGGCGATGGCGATGTGATCGAAGCCGAGGTCGTCGAACGCGTCCTCGATCGTGATCGTGCCGCCGAAACGCACGCCGCCGTACATCTTCAGGTTCGCCTTCCGCTCCAGCGCGATGCGGATCACTTTGAGGAAGTTCTTGTCCCAGCGGACGGTGATGCCGTACTCGGAAACGCCGCCGAACCCGGCGAGGACGCGGTTGTTGAGGTCATCCCACAACTCGGTGCGCGCGTCGCGGATCGGCTCCTTGATCCACTTCTCCGGCAACGGCTCGATCTTCAGCCCGTCGATCGCGACGACGCCGTAGCCTTCGTTCGCGAGGTAGTGGGCGAGCGTGTAGCCGGCGGGGCCGAGGCCGACGACGAGGACGTTCCTGCCGTTGTACGGCAGCGCCATCGGACGGCCGGCGTTGAGCGGATTCCACCGCGTCAGGAGCGAATAGATCTCGAAGCCCCACGGCAGAAAGAGGACGTCGGTCAGAACGCCGGTCTCGATCTGCGGAATGTTCACCGGGTCCTGTTTCTGGAAGATGCACGACCGCATGCAGTCGTTGCAGATGCGGTGGCCGGTGCCGGGGCACATCGGGTTGTCGATCATCGCCATCGCGAGTGCCGCGATGGAGTCGCCGCCGGCGCGCAGCAGGTTCATCTCGCCGATCTTTTCGTCGAGCGGACACCCTTCGAGCGCGATCCCGATGGGATTGACCTTGAAGCCGCCTGTTTTTTCGGGGAAGCCTTTGGAGCAGGAGTCTTTGTCTCGCTCGTGGCAGTAGATGCAGTAGTGCGACTCGTCGGCGATCTGCCGCGGCGTCATGCGAGGGTCGGTGAGATGGAACGCGTCGCGGCGCCGGAACTCTTCGTGCGGGCCGCCGAACCGGATCTCATCCTCCGGCTCGGTGGCCACGAGTTTGTCGAAGACGAGGGGCTTCGGGAGGCGGAACGACGTCCAGCCGCGGAACGCGCCGCTTTTCCACTCGTTCGCCGCCCACTGCGCGAGGGCGTCGAGTTGTTCTTTGTCGTTGTCGTCGAGGAGGGCATTGGCGTAACGCGCAAGCGAAAGTTCGGGGTCTGTTGGATCGAGATCTGGACGGCGGACGAGGGCGTCCGCCCCTCCGGCGACTTTCGCGACGCGGCGTTGGACGAATTCTTTCTTGAACCGGGCAACCTCGGCGTCGCGCGCGGCGCGCTCGCGAATGGCGCTGTCGTCGGTATCGAACAGGCGGACGAGGAAGGCGCCGAGGTGGCGCGCTTTGTCGATCAGATCCGATGCATTGCCGCCGCGTTCGGCGAGAAAGCGGTCGAACTCCGCGGATAAATCGCGGAGGCGGTCGTAGTCGTGAAGGTCGCTCCAGGTGAAGCCGGGGATTCCAAGATTCATCGTTTGCGAATGTATATGGTTTTCTCGATCGACGCGTGGACGACCCCATCGCGATCGACCAGGTCGACTTTGTAGACGCGGTCGGTCGGCTCGCCGTTCGCCGTCAGCTGGCGGATCGTCTCCACCTCGGCGTCATCGATCCTGAACGTCGCCGTGAGCTTGGAACGTCCCGGCTTTCGAAACCGGATGGTCGCCGCCTTGTCCCACACGACGTAGTCGCGTCCGAGGATCTGCATGAGCTGGATCATGTAGACCGGATCGGTCGCGGCGTAAAGGCTGCCGCCGAAGATCGTGCCGACGTAGTTCCGTGTCCGCCAGGAGAGCGGCAGTTCCACGCGGACCTCGCGGTAGTCGCTCGCGATGTATGTGACGCGCGCACCGGTGCCGCGCCACGGCGGAAAGAACCCCCACTTCCATCGCATCCATCGCGACTGCCATGACTCAGGCATTTGTCTCCTCGCGCCGGGGAAAGGCCATCCAGACGATCGCGGCAACCAGCACGATCGCGAGGGCGAGGACGTTGATGTGCAGGTCGAGACGGTGCTGCGCCATCGAGTCGATGCCGTTCAGCACGATCGCCATGAAGATCGCGAACGGCCACGCGAGGACGTTCCCATCGAGCACGTAACGCGCGATGACCCAAATGAGGACCGCCAGCGCCGCGGCGCGGATGAGCATCAGCGGTGTCTGCGCGAACGTCGCGTCGGGCCGCATCGAGGCGCAGAAGATGATGCCGATCGTGAGTGCGCCACGCAGCCACGGCACCTTCCGGAACGACGACACGGCATACGCGAACGCAGCGATGACCCCCGACGCGACGACGGCATCGAAGCACGCTTCGGCGAAGGTGAGAATCGCCGGGAACGGAACCGCGACCGCGCTCGGAATCTCGAGCGAGACATTCGCGGCGGCGGGGAACTGCGCCTGGATGAGACGGAGGAGCGCCCGGACGGCCGCAAACGAGGCGATCGCCGTAATCGCGGCGACGACAGCCTGCCGGCCGAAGCGCGCCCGGGCCTGCCGCGAAAGGGCGTCGAGCGCGTACGGAATCGCGGCGTCGATGGCGACCACCGCGAGGAAGAGACCGCCGAGACGCAGTCCGACGTCGCGAAGGATGTCGACGATGTAGCTCGTGAAGAAGGTGTCCCACTTCACCGACGTCGAATAGCCGAACAGCGCCGACTCATGTTCGGCCGCGACGCTGAGCAGTGGCACGATGGCGAGCGCCAGCGTCCATCGAAGTGCGCGCTTCCAATTCGGGCGCCGCCGGATCGAGGCGGCGACGACGCCTGTGACGATCAGCGCCAGAAGCGCGATCCCGCCGAGGACGCGGAGGATGCCGATGGCGGTCGTGCGCAGCGTCTGTCGCATCGCTTCGCGATAGACGCTCTGCGGGACGTGCACGCTCGTCGTGAACTGCGTCACCTCGGCGCCGGCCACGCGAACGGTCTCGCGCCGATACGCATCCGCGACGAGCGGCTTCTTCTCTTCGAAGTGAAAGAGCCAGTCGCGGCGACTCGGCTGCTGGAACGAGAGCGCTTCTTTGAGGTCGAACGCGTTGCCGTCGGCGCCGTGGACCGCGAATGAGGAGCGCGCGATGGCGAGCGCCTGCGCCTGATCGAGCGATGCGCCGGCGAGCTTCTCGTCCTGGTACTTGTGAAACCCGATCGCCCGCGAGGTCCGCGGGTCGACCTCGACGAAGTACTCCTCCTTCTTCATCGGCGTGAAGAAGCGCACGGTCCACGTCGCGGCGGGCACGCGCGACTTGAAGATCTCCGCAAGCGCTTTGGTCGAGAGCCCGCGCGAGAGCATGTATTCGGCGGCGGTGGAGTCGAAGCTGCCGGGCGAGCCTCCGTCTTCGCGTCGCGAGTCGGGGTCCCAATTCCGGAAGCCTTCGAGCGTCGTCGCGATGACGCGCTCATACGACGGGTTCGGCTCGACGCGCTTCAGGTGCGCGATCGCGATCTGCTTCGCCTGCTCTTTGGTGATGCGGTAATCGATCGCGTCGTCGAGCGGCCATGGTCCGAGCGCGCTGAGGAGGGCGGCGAGCATCACGACGACGACGCAAGCGATGATGAGGGGGCGGCGAACGGGGATTGCCGGTGGGAGCTCTGCGCGAGGGCGCGCCGGCGAGGGCGCCGGCGCCACACTGACAGGGAGCGTGGCGTTGGTCAGATCGTCGTCGGGGATGAAGCCGCCGCGTTTGAGGTAGAGCACGATCGCGACGAGCATCGGGACGACGAACACGAACGACGCCGCGGCGCCGGAGACGATGTAGTAGGTGTTGTTCGATCGGAACAGCAGCAGCGCGGTGTAGAAGGCGTCGACGGTGAAGTGCCAGATCAGCAGCGGCAATAGACCGAAGCGGAAGAAGAGGAACCCGAGGGCGACGCCGGCGATGCCGACTTCCACGCCGCGGATGTAGAACGGCTGGTTGGGGTACGTTGCGTGGCCGAAGCCCCAGATGAATCCCGCGACGACGATCGCCGCGATGCGGGAGCGGAAGATCCGTTCGAAGAACGGCAGCGAGAACGCGCGCGACATGAACTCTTCAGAGAGCGCCGGGAAGAACCCGGCGAAGAGCACCGACACCCACGGCAGCGCGCTGTTGAGCATCTCGTCGTACGGCACTTCCATCGGCGACCAGGCGCCGAACTTCGACGCCACGATGTAGAAGACGACCTGATACGCGAGGAAGAACGCGACCAGCGTGTACCCGAGGATGAAGGAGCGGAAGACGCGCTTCGAGCTGAGGGCGCGGAAGCTCCAGACGCGCGGGATCGCGATCTGTTCCGGCGAACGTTCCCGGAAGAGCACTTCGCCGGCGCCGCCGAGGAGGGCGAGTAACACTGCACTCAGCAGCCCCGCACCGACGACCCCGATCAGAAAATACTGCGTCACGAACGAAGGGAAAGAGGTCGTCGTGTCATACGAAGCGAGAGCAGACGGATACGAATTCAGTGCGTTGCCCGCCGCGAGTAAGAACGTAATGACCGCGATGCCGGCCAGGAACCGGAGAGGAATGTCACGCCGGATGAGCCGCTGAATGAAGACCACGAGAAGGGCGATGCCGGTCAGCAGCAGGAAGATCGAGTCGATCTGCCCCGCGAGCAGGTTCTTCGACCGCAGCTCGCGATAGGAGCGCTGCCAGTCGTCCGGCACGCGGATGCGTTGCGAGAAGCTGCCGATCGCGTTGCCGTCGACGGTGACGATGGTGCGGTACGGGGCGCCGCCCGGACGGATCGACTTCGAGTCCCACGTGAAGATGCGCTGAATGCGATGCGGCAGGTTGCGCTCGCTCTGCGCGACGAGGCTGACGCTGTCGAGCTTCACCCCGTTTCGCGTGAGGAACGCTTCGGCGAGCGCGCGCGCCGCCGCGATGTCCGGCGTCGGGATCGCGCGATCCTCGGGCATCTTGTGGCTGAACGCGATCACCTCGCCGGTCGGCGCGACGTCGACGCTCAGCTCCTCTTCCTGCAGCGGCTTGAACCACCGCTGGTGCCATGACCAGAGCCGCACGTCGTTGCGCATGACGCTCTGCGCGCGATCGAGGCCGAGGGTCCGCTCGAGAAAGATCTTCGCCCCGTCGTCGGTCTCGAAGCTCGCCGTGTTGCGCAAGCCGGCGAACGGCACCCGCTCGCGCTGCAGCACGCGCTCGCCGATTGCGCGCGAGGCATTCCGATCGACTTTGAAATCGATCGACGCTTCGGGGAACGCGCGCGAGAAGTTCGTCAGCGCGATCCCGAGCGAGATCGCGAAGAGAACGACGCAGACGGCGATGAAGACCCAGTCCCGGCGGTTGAGCCGATCCATGAAGGGCGAAGTCTAGAACGTGACGTTGACCAGCAGCGCGCGATGTTCGGGGACGATGGTCACGTGATTGTGAACGATCGACTTCGCCATCGCGTGTCCGATCAGCGCTCCCGCCACGACGTCGCTCGGGAAATGCGCCCGGTCGTAGACGCGCGCGAAGGCGATGCTCGTCGCGAGCGTGTAGGCGATCGCGGGAACGGCCGGGTGATCGTCATAGCGGTCGGCAATCGCGGTCGCGATGGCAAATGCGCTCGTCGAATGGCCCGACGGGAAAGACTGGTAGAGGTCTTTGTCGAACGGATGTAGCGAGTGCCTCCCGAGGTCGGCGATCGGCCTGGCGCGGCCGACTGCGGTCTTGATCGCCGGCGTGACGATGCCGGCGGCGAAGACCGAGGACTCCAGCGCGTCGACGCCGGTGTCGAGCAGCCGCTGGTCATGACCGAAGTAGCCACCCGCGATCGTGAGGATCACGAGATCCTGGCCGTATCCGCCGCCGAGGTGCGTGACAGCGTGGAGATAGCGGTCGGCGAAGCGGCTGTGATTCTTCGCGAACGCGTTCGAGATCTCCTGATCGACCGGGTACATCGCCACGACGAGTGCGACCCCTTCGCCGAAGCGCAGCCACTCGTGGCCGCGCCATCGGGTGACCGGCGCTGGGAAGATGTCCTTGGCGTCGCACCAGATCTGTTTCGCGCGCGCTTTGAACGTGCTCACTGGGGCGCCCTCGCCGCTGGGGTCGGAGCACTTCGGCGGCGCGTCCGCAGCCGCCGCGGCTCCGCAGATGAAGAGCGATAGAACCGCTACAGCAATCCGGTGAGAATGAAATCGGCGATCTGATCGGCCGTATCTGCGAGGGAGTAATCCTTCTCTGACAAGATCCATGACGTCACCATCTCGTCGAGAATCCCGAACACCGATTTCGCAACCATTTGCGGATGGAGGCTCCCCCGAAACACTCCCTCGGCCTGTCCATGCTCGACGATCTTTCTAATCATGTTCAGGTAATCCTTCACCTCCTGCTGCGAGAGAAGGCTCATGAACTTCAGGCTGTGCCGCAGCTCGACCTGCGAGACCACTGCCAGATTGCGGTCGCGGCCGAGGGCGTCGAGATGGTGGCGGATGGCGACGCGGATGCGGTCCTCGGGGCGGCGGACGTTGACCAAGTCGCGCTCGAGCGATGCCAGGTAGTTGCGCGTGTGCTCGCGGAAGATCGTGGCGAGCAGGTCCTCTTTGCCGTCGAAGTAGAGGTAGATCGTGCCGTCCGCGACGCCGGCCGCCTTCGCGATCTCGGACACTTTCGCATTGAAGTAGCCGTTCTTCGCGAAGACGTCGATGGCGGCGCGGAGGATCCGCTCGCGTTTGGACGTCCCCTGGAAAGTCGTCGGTCCATTGACGGTGGCGGTGGCTGCGCGTCGGCTCATCAGCCATGAATGAATGCTCATTCAGTGCCGGGATGTCAAGTGATTTCGCGTCTCCTGAACGAAAACGTCGTCGCGCGTCTCACGCGTTTCCGCATTGATGATCCGCATCACCGCGTCGCGGTCGAGGCTCGCGCGAACGGGGTAAATGTGCAGGTGGAGGTGTGGCGTGGCGATGCCGAGCTTCATGAGGATCGCGCGATCGGCTTTCGTCACATCGAGCAGCGCCTTCTCCGCTCGCCGGTGCACCCGCGCGAAGTGCGCGGCGTCCTCGGGCGTCAGATCGCTGAAGTTCTCGACGTGGAGCTTCCAGACCACCATCGCGTGGCCGCGCACGCTCCAGTCGTCATGCAGCACGACCCACGTCCGCTGGTCCTCGAAGACGACGTCTCCGGAACGTGTGACGTCGGTGCAGAAGACGCAATCCATCGGCTGAATATAATCGCCCGCCATGCGCAGAATCCGTTTTGGCCGCACGAATATCGAGCTCCCGGTGATCTCCCTCGGCACCTGGGGGCACGGCGGCGAGCGGACCAGCGAAGGGAACGCGGTCGGCTGGAGCGGCCATGACGACACGAAGGCGAAAGAGGCGCTCGTGCTGGCGTGGCGCAAGGGCATCACGCACTGGGATACCGCCGACGCGTACGGCGACGGCCACGCCGAGGAGCTGATCGGGCAGGTGTTCGCCTCGGACGTGCCGCGCCGCGAGATCTTCCTCGCTTCGAAGTTCGGGTGGATCAAAGGGCCCTCGGGCCACTGGTACGACCCGAAGTTCATGCGCGAGCAGTGCGAACGCTCGCTGCGGAACATGCGCACCGACGTGCTCGATCTCTACTACTTCCACCACTGCATGTTTGGCGATCGCGACGAGTACTTCGACGACGCGCTCGCGATGATGCATACGCTACGCGACGAGGGGAAGATCCGCTTCATCGGCCTCTCCGACTGGAACTCGTCGCTGATCATGAAGTTCATCGATCGAGTGAACCCTGAAGCCGTGCAGCCCTACCGCAATCTCGTGGACGACGACTACGAGTCCTCCGGCCTGAAGGCGTACATCGACTCCCACGACCTCGGCGTCGCGTTCTTTTCGCCGCTCAAGCACGGCCTCCTCCTCGGCAAGTACACCGAACCGCAGACGTTCACGGAAGGCGACTTTCGCAGCGGCGTCGCCGACTTCCGCAATCCCGAGGCGATCGCCCGCTACCGCCACGCCGCGGAAGAAGTGCGCCGCCGCTTTACCGACCGCGAAGAACCCGTCCTCTCCGCCGTCACCGGCGCCCTCCTCACCGGCAACCCCACCGCCACCGTCCTCCTCGGCCAGCGCAACGCCCGCCAAACCGAAGCCGCCGCCAAGATCGGCGAGCCCCTGAGCGAGACCGACGCCGCGTGGGTGCGGGTCGTATACCGCGGCGCCTAATGCACGTTGGAGCCTCGCGTAAAGTGTTCAATCGAGTGCCCTTCTCCCCTCGTGAGAGGGGAGAAGGTGCCGACAGGCGGATGAGGGGTTCGTGGCTTATTAGTATTTGATCAACTCGCGCGCCGCCGTCTCGATGTCGTCTTCGTTGACGAGGAACTCTTCTTCGAGCGGGGGGGAGTAGGGGACGGGGGTGTCGAGGGCGCCGAGGATGCGGATGGGGGCGTCGAGGTAGTCGAAGGCCTCTTCCTGGATGACGGCGGCGATCGACTCGCCGATGGAGCCGCGGCGGGTGTCCTCGTGAACGATGAGGACGCGGTTGCAGCGGCGGACGAGGTCGAGGATCGCGTCGCGATCGAGCGGGACGAGCGTGCGGAGGTCGAGGACGGACGCTTCGATCCGGTCGGCCGCGAGCTTCTCGGCGACGCGCATGGCGGCGTGCACGTACGCGCCGTAGGAAATGATCGCGATGTCGTTTCCCGAACGCCGGAGCGCCGCGCGGCCGATCGGAATCGGCTCGGACGCCTCGTCGCCGAGGAGCTGTTTGATCCGCGGATCGCGGTAGAGCGTGATGTGCTCGTAGTAGAGCACCGGGTCATCCGCGGCGACGCATGATGCCATCAGCGCGCGCGCGTCGTGCGGCGTCGACGGCGCGACGATCACGAGTCCCGGCGTCCGGTAGAACCACGCTTCGGTGTTCTGGGAGTGGTACGGGCCGGCGTGGCGCAGGCCGCCCCACGGCATCCGCATAACGAAGTGCGGTGCGCCTCCCCATCGATACCGGATCTTTGCCGCGCTGTTGACAAGCTGGTTGAAGCCGGTGGCGACAAAGTCGTTGAACTGCATCTCGCCGATCGGCCGCATACCCGCCAGCGACGCCCCGATGCAGACGCCGATCGTCGCGGCCTCGGATAGCGTCGAGTTGATGATGCGATCGCCGAACTCTTTCAGGAGCGGCTTGAGGAGCAGGAACGCGTTGCCGTACTTGCCGCCGACGTCCTCGCCGTAGACGAACGCCTCGGGGTGAGCGCGCAATGCGTCGCCGACGCCGAGCATGACGGCGTCGAGAAAGGTCCTGCCTTTCGGGTCGAATGGGGGAGCGGGTTCGACCTGGGCCGGCTGAGAGCCGGCCCCTACACAGGCGATGACGCCTTCACGCGCGAGCGAGCCATCCGGCCACGGCGCTTCGATGACGGCGCGTGCTTCGCGCTCGACCAGCTCCTCGGCTTCGCGTTGCAGTCGCTCCAACTCGCCTGCCTCGATCACGCCTTCGCGCTCGAGCTTCGCGGCGTAGGTCGTGATCGGGTCGCGGCGGCACCAGAAGTCGTATAGCTCGCGATTGGCGTAGCCGCCTTCGCTGAGCGGCGGGTAGGTCCACGAGATCGGCGGCTCCTTGCCGAGATAGAGCATGTCGTCGTGGTGTGCGTGACCGCACATCCGCATCGCCACGAGCTCGATGAGTGTCGGGCCGAAGCCGCCGCGCGCACGCTCGGCGGCCCACGCGAATGCGGCGGCGACAGCGTCGGGATCGGTGCCGTCGATGGTGATCGCGGGGATGCCGTAGCCGGCGCCTTTCTCCGCGAAGACGCGGACGGCCGACTGTTCGTGCACCGGCGTCGAGAGCGCCGTCTGGTTGTTCTGGACGCAGAAGATGGCCGGGAGCTTGCGCGCTCCGGCGGTGTTGATCGCCTCGTGCCACTCGCCGAGTGACGTCGCGCCTTCGCCGACGAACGTGACCGCGACGCGGTCCTCGTGGCGCAGCGCGAACGCCATCGCCATTCCGGTCATCGTGAGCGCGGGGCTGCCGAGGGGCGCCATCGCCGGGACGATGCCGTGCGCGAAGTCGCCGACGTGAAGGTCCTTCCCGTTCATCGGCGGACCGGACTTCCCCATCTGGGCGTTGAGCACCATCCGGATCGTCTCGGACGTGTTGTGCATCGCGATGACCGCGCCGAGGTCGCGGATCATCGGCGAGATGACATCGCCGTTTTCGCCGCGACGGAGACGGATCGCGGCGGCGTAAATCGCTTCCTGGCCGAGGGAGCGAAAGCCTTTCCCTTGGAACGAGGCGTTGCCGTAGCGGACCTCGCCGCCGGTAAAGAACTGTTTGAGCCGGTTGTCGGTCGCGCGCGTGAGGACCATCCCGCGGAGGATTTCCCGCTTCTCGTAGCCGGTCAGCGATGCGGCGAGAGCTTCGCGGCGGAGAAAGCCGTCGCATGCCGCCACGACCTCGACGACCGCCTGCTGCAGGCGTTCGCGTACCGAGACGCCCGGCGTCGTTTCCGGAACGTCTGTCAGTTTCTCCGACGCCGAGGCGTCGGGTGTGAGGACGTCCGCCAGCGTCTGGAGCAGGGCGCGGCGAAACGGATCACGCAGCGCGTCGATGGAGTTGGCGTCGCGCTCGTCGATGTCGCGGCCGGCCATCGCCATGTCGAGTGCCGTCACCGCGGGACGGACCGCGAATGGGTGCCGCTCCGAGATGAACGCGGCGAACCGCGCCAGGATCACTTCCGCCTCCAGATCGTCACTCTGCCTTCGGTCATATCGGGCTCGAAGTTGTCCTGAATGTACTGCCAGATGAGCGGCGTACGTTTCCAGTTCGGGACGAGGTCGACGCCGGAGTTCTGCTGCGACGAGACGAGCACCGCCTTCACGTGCGGGTTGTTCAGCCGTCCGATGACCTCGCGCTGCCGTTCCGGTTTCTCGCACGTCGCGACCTCGACCTGGCGCACCGGCATGCGACGGTTGAGGAGCATGTAGAGCACCGCGTGATCGGTGAAGTCGTAGAACGTGTCATCGGGGCCGAGGTGGCTCTCCGTCCACCGGTGGATCGTGTCGATGAACTCGATGTCGTTCTGGTGGTAGAGCGCGAAGCGGCCGGCCGGCAGCCCGATCTCATGCCAGAAGGGATCGGTGATGCCGTGGGTGCGGCGCAGGTACGTGTCGATCGCGAAGTGGATGGTGAAGTTCGTGAGGACGACGAGCGTCGCGACGAGCGCCACGCCGCTGACGCGCGCCACCGTGCTGCGGCGCCGGAACAAGACGTACGCCGCCGTGGCGATGAACGCCGGAAGGATGAAGTGGTAGTAGATGTGCTGCCGTTCGGCGTACGAGATGCCGGTCGCCAGGATGAAGACGGCCATGGCGAACAGCGGCTCGGCGCGCCGGGTGACCATACTTTGGCGGGGCCGCGTCAGCATCACCGCGAAGATCACGATCGCGGCAACCCACCCGAGGTACATCATGCCGCGCTGGTCGAAGACGGCGGTGAGGATCTCGGGGAACTGCCGGTCGAGTGATTGCGGAGGTCCGCCTTCCATCGGACGCAGCGTGTAGACCGGACCGAGGTTCGCGATCTCGAAGAGACTGACGCGGAAGAAGTCGACGAGGAAGCCGCCGATCAGCATCCCGATGAGCGCGACGCCGAAGACGATCGCGACACCGATCGCCGTCAGCTTGAACGCGCGCTTCCGGTCGCGGAAACGCAGGATGCCGGCGAGTGTCACCAAGCCGCTATACAGACCCATATCGAGGCCGGTGAGCCCGGCGATGACGCAGAGCCCTCCCGCCCAGGCGAGGAGCCGCGCGTTGCGACGGCGCAACGCGCCCGCGACGAGTGCGAGCACCACGAGCGACGGCACGAAGCGCAGCCCGCCGACGCTGTAGCCCATCATCACCGTCGCAAAGAACGCGAGCATGCCCGCCTCGGGTGACCCGGTCGCGGCGAAGCCGAGGAAGTAGAGCGCGGGGCCCATCAGCGTGGCGATCGTGCCGCGGATCTTCATCACCGCGCCGATGTTCGGCTTGCTGAAACGCATGATCGCGGCGTCGACGAGGCCGTCGTCGAGCAGGCCGTGCATCGGGACGACGTCCTTGTACGGCCGCGCGCCGTGGAAGATCTCCCACCCCGGTGCGAGGTGGTGGCTGTCTTCAAAGAGATCGACACGCTGGAAGTGCTCCGCGGTGTAGAGGCTGACCGCGCTGATGTACGAGTAGGCGACGATCGGGAAGATCGCGAAGACGACCGCGATGCGGATCCGGCGCCGAATGTCCGGACGATTCCGGACGAACGCGCGCACTGCGAACGGCGTGAGGACGGCGATGGCAATCGCCGGCCAGCCGGCGTAGCGCTGGTCCCGCGCGAAGAAGTGCGTCTGCAGCGCGAGCCCGACCGGCGCGGCGGCGAACGCGAGGGAGGGAGCGATCCCGTCCGCGCGGCGGACGAAAACGATCGCGATGCGAACCAGCATCACGATCCCCGCGGCGATCGGCATCGCGCGCTCCACCGGCAGGTTCGTCATGTCGATGATGCCGAGGAGTACGGCGACGAACGTGGGGAGAAGGATCGTGTCGCGGCGGCTGAAGTCGATGTCGACGCGACGGAGGAACGTGAAGAGGATCGCCGCGATCAGGCCCGGCAGGGCGGTCCAGAGGACGTCGCCCCGCGCCACGCTGACGTACCAGGGCGCCGTGAGCAGCGCCCAGGCGAATGCGTTGCGGGCCCACGCGCGGGTGTCGGGCCGCGTCAGCCGTTCGACGACCGGTCGAAACAGCAGCGTCGCGAGAATCGGAAGGATGACGAGCGTGAAATAGAAGCGGAACGACGCGTTCGCGTTGAGCTTTTCGCTCGTCATGTAGCCGGGCAGCTGGTCCGGCGGGGCTGGTTTGAGCCAGTGCTGGTAGGTCGAGAACGCGACGGCGATGCCGTACACGGCGGTGCAGATCGAAAGAAGGATCGCGCGCTGCTGCGGCGTGAGGATTGGCCGTTTCATCGCGCGAGCAACCACTCCACCGCCAGCTCTTCGGCCCAGTACGTCATCGACTCTCCGACGAATCCTACGTGTCCTCCGTGCGGCGTCGTCACGAAATGAACGCTGGCCGATGCCGCCGCGCGCGCCCGGTCGAGCGCTTCACGCGGTAGGAACGGATCATCCTCAGCGCTGATGCAGAGGGTCGGCGTGGTGATTTTCGCCAGAAAGTGGAGCGAGCTCGAACGCGCGTAGTAGTCGTCCGCGTCGCGAAAGCCGTGGAGCGGCGCGGTCGCGGCGTCGTCGAACTCGCGGAAGGTGCGCGAGCGCATCACGCGATCCATGTCGAGCTTCGTTTCCGGAAACTTCTGCTGAACCGCCTTCACCTTCTCCTTCAGCGTGGCGAGGAAACGGTTCACGTAGAGACGTCCGCCCCAGCTCTGTTCGAGGTGAATCGCGCCGGCGCCGAGGTCGTAGGGAACCGAGATGGTGGCAGCGGCGGCGATTGTCGTCTGGCCGGGATGTTCGCCGAGCCACTTGAGGAGCGCGTTGCCGCCGAGAGAGGCGCCGGCGGCGAGGAACTTCGTCGACGGCGAGCGTTTCGCGAGCGTCTGCACGACAAAATCGAGATCGCCGGTCTCGCCCGAGTGATAGAAGCGCGGCCGCCGGTTCGGCAGCATGCGCGAGAGGTTCTTCGGGTCGCGGGCGCAGGAGCGGAAGTTCATCGCCGTCGCGCTCATTCCGCGCGTCGCGATCGCTGAGAGCAGTCCTTGCATGTAGACCGAGTTGGAGCTTCCTTCGAGTCCGTGCATCAGGATGAAGCGCGTATTGGGGTCACCCGGCAGATGATCGAGCAGCAACTCGTCGCCGTCGGGCGTCTCGATGGTCTCGCGCTCCAGCTCCACGAGGCGGCGCGGCCGGACGATCCGTCCGAACACCGTCTGCGCGTGCGGGTTCCGGAGCCACCACGGCGGCGTGAACTCGGGCATGCGCGGCGGATTCTACGTAGAATCGGGCGCGTGCGTTGGCTGGTCGTGCTCGTCGCCGCGCCACTCTTTGCCCAGCAGACGACGACCACCGACTCGATCACCGTCACCGCCACCCGCACCGAGACGCGGCTCGCCGACACTCCGGCGTCGGTCGTGATCCTCGACAGGCAGACGATCGCCGCGAGTGCGTCGCCGCTCGTCGACGACACGCTGCGGCAGGTCCCCGGCTTCACGCTTTTCCGGCGGAGCGGATCGCGCGTTGCGAATCCGACGGCGCAGGGTGTCTCGCTGCGCGGCGTCGGCGCGAGCGGCGCGTCGCGCGCGATCGTCCTCGACGACGGGATCCCGCTGAACGACCCGTTCGGCGGCTGGATCTTCTGGGGACGCGTGCCGGCGACGTCGCTCGACCGGATCGAAGTGTTGCGCGGCGGTGCGTCCGACCTGTATGGCAGCGGAGCGATGGGAGGCGTTGTGCAGTTCCTTCGCCGTCGCGATGATGCGGTCGTCGCCGACCTCTCCGGCGGATCGGAGGCGACGCGCGACACTTCGCTGTTCGTGGCCCGCGGCGGCGACGATTGGCGTGCTTCGCTAGCCGCCGATCTGTTCGATACGGACGGGTACGTGCTGGTCGAGCCGGGCTCGCGCGGCAGAGTCGACGTGAACGCGAACTCGAAGCACGAAGCGATCGACGCGACGCTGGCGCATGGGGCGACGTTTCTCCGCCTCTCGCACTACCACGAGTCGCGCGACAACGGTACGCCGCTGCAGACGAACGAGACGAGCATTCGCCAGCTGGCCGTGGGTCATGACATAGGAGCGCTCTCGCTGCGCGGCTACACGAGCGAGAACGATTACGTGCAGACGTTCTCCGCGATCTCGGCCGATCGATCGACGGAACGGCTGACGGTCGATCAACACGTGCCGTCGCGGGGGAGCGGCGGGAGCGTGCAGTACGCACACGTCGTCGGGTCGCGCCAAGCGCTGCTGGCGGGTGGCGAGTTTCGCGACGTCCGCGGTTTCAGCAACGAAGATCAATTCGCGGTCAGCGGAGCCGTCACTCACGTCCGAAACGGTGGCGTGCAACGGATCGGCGCCCTCTTCGCCGAAGACGTCATCGACGTTTCGCCGCGTCTCTCGGTCACGGCTGGCATTCGCGCCGACTCGTGGCGCGACGTGTCGTGGTCGCCGCGGCTATCCGCGCTCTTTCGCGCCACCGATCGGCTCGCGCTCACCGCGTCCGCATACCGCGCGTTCCGCGCGCCGACGCTCAACGAGCTGTATCGCAGTTTCCGCGTCGGGAACGTGCTCACGAACGCGAACGCGTCGCTCGATCCGGAGACGATGAACGCGTTCGAGCTCGGCGCGCGCTACGGCAACCTCCGTGCGAACGCATTCGTGATGAATGTCGACGACACCATCGCGAACGTGACGCTGGCGTCGACCCCCTCGCTCATCACACGGCAGCGCCAGAACCTCGGCTCCTCGCAGACGCGCGGCGTCGAGATCGAGAGCGACTGGCGTCTTGCGACAAGCCTTCGCGCGTCGGCAGGCTATCTCTTGTCCGACGCCCACACCGATACCGGCAAACGCCTGCCGCAGGTGCCGCGGCATCAGGCAACGCTGCAGGCGACGTTCACGCCGTCGAGAGCGACGATCGCGGCGCAGCTCCGCTGGTCGTCGATGCAGTTCGACGACGATCTCAATCACTTCCCGCTCCGCTCCTACGTCGTCGCCGACGCATTCGCGTCGTACCCGATCGCGCCGCGGGTCGCGCTCACGCTGGCCGCCGAGAATGTCTTCGACCGCCGCGTCGAAACCGCGGCGACGCCGGTTATCACGCTCGGCCAGCCGCGGACGATCCGGTTCGGCATCCGCTTTGGCCGCTGACGAAAACGTGATCCACCGCACAAATCCTTAGGCACTTTCCCGGTACCGTCCGGTAAGGGTTCGCAGTGGGCACAATCGACTTCTCTCCGCTCGCCGTGACGGTGCAGGCGATCGGCACGCTGTTGCTCGCGATCATGCTGGCACAGCTCGGCCGGATCTTCCGGCGGAGCTATGCCCGGCGCTGGGCGATCGGCTGGGCCTCGTTCTTCCTCGCGCTCCTCTCCGTTCGCCTCGACATCCAGTTCAGCAATCGCGCCTTCTGGGTCGCGTATCTGGTCTTCGAGTGGATCTTTCTCTATCTGCTGTGGGCCGGCTGCCGCGAGATCCTGACCGGGCAGCGGCTGGAGTTTCGCCACGCGGCCTATGCGATCCCGATCTCGATCGCGGTCGCGGCGGTTCTCGCGCGCGTCGCGCCGTCGTTCGACGACCTCTTCACGCTCCAGACGGCGATCGTCGCCGCCGGCGCCGCCGCGTCATTCCTGATGCTCAACCGCCGCCGAGAGTGCGCGATCGGCTGCAGCATCATGCGCATCTCGCTGGTGCTGATGGCGGCGCTCTACTTCGCCTACGTGCCGGCGTACGCCTACTACACGCACGTCGCGAAGTTCCCGTTCCTTGAGTACTCGTCGCTCGCCGACCTCTTCGTCGCCGTCATCCTCGGCTTCGGCATGATCATCATCACTGCCGAGGAGGCGAACCTCGAGCTGGAGGAGGCGAAGGCGCGCGCTGAGCTGAAGCTCAATATCGACCCGCTCACCGAAGCGCTGAATCGCCACGCCTTCCACTCGATGCAGCACGGCGACGAGGTGCAGACCGACGGCGCGCTCTCCGGCGTCGTCGTGATGATCGACGTCGACAATCTGAAGGGCATCAACGACAAATTCGGCCATGCCGCCGGCGATGCCGTCATCCGCGCCGCCGCCAACTCGGTACGCACCCTCATCCGCGCCGACGATCTCCTCTTCCGCTGGGGCGGCGACGAGTTCGTCGCCATCATCCCGAACTCGACGCTCGCCACCGTCTGCGAACGCCTCTCGCCGCTCTCCGACGGCATCATGGCCCGCGTCTCGCCCAGCGGCCCACCGCTGCGCTTCAGCATCTCCTGGGGCGGCGCCGAGTTCGACGACCGCACCTCGATGGACAGCGCCATGAAAGCCGCCGACCAAGCGATGTACCGCACGCGGTCGCAGGCGCGGGCGTAGCTACAACCGCCGCCGCTCGCGCGACGGCTTCTTTTCCATCTCTTCCCACGCTTCGACGCCGGCGACGGTGCAGCGGGGGATCTTTTCGCCGAGGGTTTCTTCGATCTGGCGGACCATCGGGATGTCCTGCCAGGTCGCGATCGTCGAGACGATCCCTTCGGCGCTGCCTCGCGCGGTGCGTCCGCCGCGGTGGACGTAGTCCTCGACGTTCTCCGGGATGTCGAAGTTGATCACGTGGCGGATGCCGGGGACGTCGATGCCGCGTCCCGCGATGTCGGTGGCGACGAGGATGCGGTGCTGTCCTTCACGGAAGCTCTCCAGCGCCTGAACGCGGCGCTTCTGGGAGAGATCGGAGTGGATACGCGTGACGGGATGCCCTTTGCGCTCGAGCACGTGGTAGAGCCAGTCGGCGTCGATCTTCCGGCGCGCGAAGACGAGCGTCGATCCGAGCTCCTCGTTCAACAGCTCGAGCAGCGCCTTCCGCTTGTCTTCTTCCTTCACGATGTAGACGCGGTGGCTGATCCCTTCCGCGGCTCCGCCGACCGGCATGATGTCGACGCGGGCCGGATCGCGCATGAACTCCTTCGCGATCATCTCGATCGAGTCGGGCATCGTCGCCGAGAACATCATCGTCTGGCGGTTGCGCGGCAGGCGGCGGAGGATGTCGCGGACCTGCGGGAGAAAGCCGAGGTCGAGCATGTGGTCCGCTTCGTCGAGGACGAGCTGCTCGATTGCATCGAGCGCGACGTGGCGCTGGCGGACGTGATCGAGGAGGCGGCCGGGTGTGGCGACGACGATGTCGGGCGTCTGCCGGAGGTCTCGCGTCTGCGGATTCAGCTTCACGCCGCCGATCAGGCAGGCGGTGGAGAGCTCGTGCCCGGCGCCGAAAAGGTCGAGGAACGCCTTGGTCTGCAGCGCGATCTCGCGAGTCGGCGCCAGGATGAGCGCCCGGACGCCTTTGCCGTGCGTCATCCGCTGCGCGATCGGCAGGACGAACGCCGCGGTCTTGCCGCTGCCGGTCTGCGCCAGGCCGATGACGTCTTTTCCCTCGAGCGCGAGCGGGATGACGGCGGCCTGAATCGGGGTCGGATGCTCGAAGCCGACGCGCGTGACCGACTGCAGGATGGCGTCGGCGAGGCCGAGGTCCGAGAAACTCTTGTCGGTCGTCTGGACGGGGTGCTGTGGGATGGCGGCGGTCAACACTAACGCATCAGCCTCACGTAAATCGTTGCGTTCACGGCCACTACGAACAAACCGATCGCGATCTCCAATCCCCGAGTCAGTCCTGAGGGATAAATGATCGCGAACAGGTAGTGCGCCACGAAGCCGTCGGTGTAGCCGGCACGGCCGGCTTTGCGGAGGAAATAGTTCTCGAGGTTGGTCAGAGGGCAGTACCAGCCGGCGAACTCGATGAGCGCGCCCCAGATCGCGGCCGGGATGTGCAGCCAGGCGAGGCGCGGCCAGCGCAGAACGAACACACCGCCGACGACGACGAAAAGGATGAAGGCGAAGTGCGCGATCGCGACCGTTGTGGCGAGGACGCGGTAAAGCATTGGGTATCAGTTTATCCTTCGCGTCCATGCGCCGCTGGCTCGTCCCGTTTCTTGCCGCCCTTTTCGCCCTCTCGTGCGCTACCGCCCCGGCGCCGCGGCAGACGGTCCACATCGTCGTTGCCGGCACCACCGACCTGCACGGCTGGTTCGCGGGGCGTGACGCGAACGGCGTCCATTCCGGCGGCGTCGCGATCCTCGAGAGCTACCTCGACGCCCTTCGGGCCGCAAACGGCGGCCGTGTCGTGGTCGTCGATTCCGGCGATCTCTTTCAGGGCACGCTCGAATCGAATCTCTTCGAGGGCGAGCCGGTGATCAAGGCGTACAACGCGATCGGCTACACCGCGTCGGCGGTCGGCAATCACGAGTTCGACTTCGGCCCGGTTGGCCCCGACTCGATCGCACAGACGCCCGATCAGGATCCCCTCGGCGCGCTCAAGAAGAACATCGCGGCGGCGAACTTCCCGTTTCTCGCCGCGAACGTCGTGGAGAAGGCGACGCACCAGACTCCGTCGTGGGCGAAGAAGTCGATCATCGTCGATGTCGGCGGCGTGAAGCTCGGCATCCTCGGGTTATCGACTCCCGACACGCCGATCACGACGACGCCCGCGAACGTCGCATCGCTCGACTTCCTCGATCCGCGGCAGGCGGCGCTCGACGAAGCGGCGAGTCTGCGCGCGCGCGGCGCCGACGCGGTCATCGCGATCGCGCACATCGGCGGAAAGTGCAAGGAGGGGCACGATCCGAACGACCTCTCCGGCTGCGACGCCGATCAGGATCTGATGAAGCTCCTCCGCGCACTGCCGAAGGGGACGCTCGACGCGTTCTTCGGCGGCCACACGCATTACGGCGTCGACAACATCGTCAACGGGACGCCGGCGCTCCAGGCGTTCAGCTACGGACAGGACTTCGCAACGCTCGATCTGTGGGTCGACCCGCAAGCGCACCACGTCGTTCGTAGCGCGTTGCGCCCGATCACGATGCTCTGTGCGGAGGTTTACCGGCGCACCCAGCGGTGCAATGCCGGCGGCGCGCCGAAAGGGGTGCGGCTCGTTCCGCGCGTTTACGAGCGGAAAACCATCGCGCCCGACGCGCGCGTTGCCGCGATCGTGCAGCCGTATCTCGACCAGACGGCGGCGAAGCGCAATGAGGCGACCGGCATCACGACGACGGCGGAGATCAAGCGCGACTTCTCCTACGAGTCGGCCCTCGGCAATCTGATCGCCGACACCATGCGCGAGTACATGAAGGCCGACGTCGGCCTGATGAACTCCGGCGGCATCCGGGCGAATCTTCCGCGGGGCGCGATCAAGTACGGCGACGTCTTCGAGGTGAGTCCGTTCGACAACTATGTTGCAGTCGTGACGATGACCGGCGCACAGCTCGCGCAGGGATTGCACGACAACGTCACAGGCGCGCGCGGGTTGCTTCAGGTCAGCGGCATCCGCTACACGCGCGACGACAAGACGCACACGATCGCCTCATCGACGATCGACCCCAATGCGACCTACCGCGTCGCGATGCCCGACTTTCTGACGCAGGGCGGCGACGGCTTCGCCCAGGTCATGCAGGCGATTCCCCCCGATCGCATTCAGGTCGAACGAAATCGAACGATGCGCGACGTGTTGATCGAGGTGCTCCAGAAGCACCCGCAGCCGATCACAGCGAAGGTCGAGGGACGGGTGACGGTGCTCAACGGCCCCGAGCGGCAGCCGACGCAGCCTTAGCAATCTCCATCTGCCTCTCGAGGAACGTCCGCATCTCGATGCCGGCGGTGTGCAGCTGCTGCGGCACGAGTGAGCTCCTCGTCATGCCGGGGAGCGTGTTCAGTTCGAGGAAGTAGACGCCGTCCGGACCTGCGATGAGGTCGGTGCGGGAGTAGCCGCGGCAGCCGAGGGCCTCGTGCGCGATGACGGCGACGCGCTGCGCTTCGTCGCGGAGGTCGTCCGGGATGTTCGCGGGACAGATCTCGCGCGTTCCGGTGCCGTGGTACTTGCCGGCGTAGTTGAACGCGTAGCCGGGGTCGACCTCGATCTCGATCACCGGAAGGGCAAACGGGCCTTCGCCCGTGTCGACCACGCCGACCGTCAGCTCGCGCCCGTCGATGAACTGCTCGAGGATGTAGGGGACGGTGACGGAGGGAATCGGATCGCCGCGCTTCAGAAAGAAAAGGCCGCGACTCGAACCGCCGGCGACCGGCTTCGCGACGATGCGGTCGAAGCGCAGTAGCAACTCGCGCACATTCTCTTCGAGCGCAAGGCTGTCGCGTACGACGCGTGACTCCGCGACGCGAACGCGATCGTGAACGATCGATTTCGCCTGTTCCTTGTCGAACGCGTTCGCGCTCGCGACGGAGCCGGAACCGGTGAACGGGAGCGATCGCGCCTCGAGCATCCGCTGGAGCGTGCCGTCTTCACCTGCCGTTCCGTGGAGGCCGAGGATGAAGAGGGGGTCTTCGACGGGGAGCGTGTCGAGCGCCTGTTCGATGTCCGGCCAGATCGCCGGACGCGACGGCACGTAGTCGCGGTCGAACGGATCTTCGTGTGCCAGCAGCTCCTTCGCCGAGACGTCGTACACCGCGCCCTCGGGCGCCCAGAACCAGAGCAGCGCCTCCGGAAGGACGCGCGCGATGTTCTGTGCTGAGGCAACCGAGACGTGGCGCTCGTCGGAAGGGCCGCCGAAAAGTACGATCGGAGTCATCGGAACAACATTCTGCAATCATCGCGCTCGTTTCGCCGCGGCGGAGTCACGACTGCGTTAGCATCCCGCGCGAAACTAGGAGGGTGCATGAAAGCCATTCAATATCTTCTCGCCACGGCGGTGCTCGCGTTTCCGGCCGCGGCGCAGCTCAAGCTGCCCGCCGTCAGCCAGCACGCCGTGGTCACGCAGACCGTCGGTCTCACCGATATCACCATCACCTACAGCCGTCCCGGTGTGAAGGGACGCGAGATCTTCGGCGGTCTGGTGCCGTACGGCAAGGTGTGGCGCACCGGCGCGAATCAGGCGACGCAGTTCGCCGTCACGACCGACGTCGAGATCGAGGGGAAGAAGCTGCCCGCCGGCACGTACTCGCTGCACACGATCCCCGGTCCGAACGAGTGGACGATCATCTTCAACAAAGATGCAGGCCAGTGGGGGAGCTTCAGCTACGACGAGACGAAGGACGCCCTTCGCGTGACGATCAAGCCGGAGAAGGCGGCGCACTCGGCCGAGTGGCTGGAGTTCCACTTCCCGAAGATCAGCACCGACTCGGCCACGCTCATGCTGCGCTGGGCCGACGTGGCGATTCCGATCAAGATCGACACGAACACGACCGCGAATGTCCTCGCGAGCGCCAGGACCGCGGTCGCGAACGCGAAGCCGGAAGATTGGCAGACGCCGTATCGCGCCGGCACCTTCGCGCTCGAGAACGGCAAGATGGCCGAGGCGAAGGAGTGGAGCGACGCGGCGGTGAAGAAGAGCGAGAACCTCAGCACGCTCTGGCTGCGCGCCCGGATCGAGCAGAAAGAGGGTCACACCGCCGAGGCGGTCAAGACCGCCGATCTCGCGCTCTCGAAGCAGACCGACAAGGACAACAAGGACTTCGTCGGCGAGGTGAAGAAGCAGATCGCGGAGTGGAAGAAGTAGCGTTCGTGAGGTGTCGGCGCTACCGCGCCGACACCATGTTCGCGAACAGCCGGTACGCGCCCGGCACCCCCGCCGGGAGCTCCCGGAACCAGTCGAGCGAGGTGTAGATGTACATCCCCTTGCCGTAGCGCGTGTAGATCTCGCTGCCGAGGCGCTCCGGCTCGCCGGGATCGTGCATCTCGAAGGGCGTCTGATACTTGGGATCGATGCTGTCGACGAAATAGAGGCCGCGCTCCTGCACCCAACCCTCGAAATCGGCCGCGGTGATCTTGTTCGGCGTGTTCAGCAGCGGACTCGATGGATTCGTGAACTTGACCGGCGCCTCTTCGACCGTGACGCGAGCTGACGTGACTTTGAACGGATACGGCCCCGGCGACTCGATCAGCAGCGGCTGCGGCGAGGTCGAGTTGTACTGCACGACCAGGGTCCCGCCGTTCTCGACGTACTGCATCAGCTTCGGCTGCGCCTCTTTGATCGCGGGACGCGTGTTGTAGGCGCGGACTCCGGTGACGATCGCGTCATAGTGCGAGAAGTCGCCGCGTACGAGGTCGGCGTCGGTGAGGAGCGTGACGTCGTAGCCCATCTGCCTCAGCGCGTCGGGGACGTCGTCGCCGGCTCCCATGATGTAGCCAACGCGTGTCCCGACCTTCCTCACGTTCATCCGCAGCAGCTTCGCCGACGCATCGCCGAAGACGCGCTGCGCCGGGATGTGCGGGTAGTCGATGTTCGTGATCGACTTCGAGATCTTCCGCGCCTCGCCGAGTTGCACCTCCGCCCTCAGCTCGCCCGTCGACTCCGCCGATGCCGGCGTGACGCTGAACGTGGCGCGCATGTCGCCGCTCTTCGCGTCGAACTTCACCGGCGCGCTCGCCGGCTCCGCCGTCCAGCCGGCCGGGAGGATCAGGCGCGCGGTCGCCGGAGTGGTGCCGTCGAAATTGTGCAGCGTCACGGCGACTGATTTCGGCTTCGTGTCGGGGAAGAGATAGACCTTCTGTTCGATATTCGCGGTCACGTCGGGGACGACGTCGACGCGCCGCGTCTGCTCGCCGCGCACCGCATCGGTCCAGCGATAGATCGGCGGGACCGTGAAGATGAGCGTGTGCATGTGCGGATCGGTCAGCGTGACGTACAGCGGAATCGACGGCGGGTTCTCCGGAAGGCCGATCAGCCGCTGGTCGTCGACGCGGTACGTCCCTTTCGCCGGCGGCTGCACGAGCCAGTACGGCTGCGAGATCGGATAGTCGGGCGGCAGCTTGATCGAGATATCGGTCTTCACCGGGACGTTGTTCGCGAGCTTCGCGCCGGGCGCCTTGCCAGGATTCGCGTACAACGTCGCGACGGTCGAGAGGATGAACGGATAGTCGCTGCGGTTGACGACATTGACGCTCATCGGGATCTCGCCGCCGGCGACAACGGAAGAATCGCTGGCGCTGACGTCGATCGCGAGTCCGGCGCAGGCGCGGACCACGTCGAGGATCTCGTTCCGTTTCACTTCGATCCACGGGTTGATGTTCGGCGCCCAGGCAGGCGTCGCGCCGATGCGGTCGAGGCCTTCCGTGGCGTCGAGGAGCAGCGGGATCGTCTTGTCGGGATGCTTCGGGTCGAAGGTGTCGTAGGCCTGCTGCAGGATCTTGCCGACCGCCTCGCCGCCCGGATAGCGGCCCCACGAGAGATCGACGCCTTCGAAGAGGTCGTCCTTCGCCGGGTCACCTGCAATCAGCTTGAAATAGTTGACGACGCTGCCGCGGCGCTCCGCGGCGCCGAAGCCCTGCGACTTGTGCATGGAGCGGCTGTCGGCGGCGATCTCGGTGTAGGCGCGGCCGAGGAGCGGGTTGTAGGCGCCGAGGTCGATGCGGACGTCGTTTGCGAACTCGGGATCGTCCGGCTTCGGCTGCTGGAACGAGCGGCCGAAGTGGTTCCAGTAGAGGCGCCGCGCCTGCCACGGCTTCACGTACTTGAGCTGCTCGGGGAACTTGGTCGGATCGGCGGCCGCGGTGAACGCTTCGCCGGCGAGGATCGCCGACGCGGTGTGGTGGCCGTGGCCCCCTTCGCCGGTCGTCGGGAAGCGGGTGACGATGACGTCAGGCTGGAACTTGCGGATGACCCAGACGACGTCGGCGAGGATGGTGTCGTGACCCCAGATGCCGAGGGTCTCCTGCGGGTTCTTCGAATAGCCGAAGTCGATTGCGCGGGTGAAGAACTGCTCGCTGCCGTCGACGCGGCGCGCCGCGAGGAGCTCCTGCGTCCGGATGACGCCGAGAAGCTCGCCCTTCTCGTCGCCGATCAGGTTCTGCCCGCCGTCGCCGCGCGTCATCGAGAGGTACGCGGTGCGCACGAGGCGGTCGCGTGAGAGCCACGCGATCATGGCGGTGTTTTCGTCGTCCGGATGCGCGCCGACATACAGCGCACTGCCGACGACCGTCAGCTTCTTGAGTGCAAGCTCGATCTCCGCCGCATCGCGCGGCGGAGCGGCGATGGCGGCCGTGGAAATGAGGACGAGAAGCGCAAACGAGGCGAGCGTTCGTCGAAACATGGGGGGCAATGGTAAATGTGCAAGCCGTTTCATGTCTGAAAACTGTGATGTGGCGGTCGTAGGGGCCGGCGCCGCCGGTCTGATGGCGGCGATCTTCGCGGCGCGGGGCGGGGCGCGCGTGGTGGCGCTCGATGGAGCCAAACGGCTCGGCGCGAAGATCGTGATCTCGGGCGGCGGGCGGTGCAACGTCACGCACGACGTGGTGCATGCCTCCGACTTCAACGGCTCGCGCAACGCGATCGCGAAGATCCTCCGCACGTTCGACGTCCCCGCGACGATCGCCTTTTTCGCCGATCTCGGCGTCACGCTCAAGCGCGAGGAGACAGGGAAGCTCTTCCCGACGACCGACAAGGCGCGAACGGTCCTCGACGCGCTGCTCCGCGCGGCGGACGGCGTCGAGATCCGGACGGATTACAAAGTGATCAAAGTGGAGCGCGGCTTCGTCATCAACGACGACCTCCACGCGCGAAAGGTCGTCCTCGCGACCGGCGGGCGCAGCGTCGCCAAGACCGGCAGCGACGGCTCCGGCTATTCGCTCGCGAAGGCGCTCGGCCACACCGTCACGCCGCTCTTTCCGGGCCTCGTTCCTCTGGTGCTGCCGGACGGCCATCCGCTGACGACGCTCTCCGGGCTCAGCGTCGAGGCCGAGCTCGCGGTGCGCTCGCGGACGGGCAAGGTGCTCCACCGCGAGCGCGGCTCGATGCTCTTCACGCACTTCGGCCTCAGCGGCCCGGTGGTGCTCGACATCAGCCGCCACTGGATCGCCAATCAGCCTTCGACGCTGACCGCGAACCTCCTGCCGGGCGAGAGCTTCGATTCGCTCGATGCGAAGCTGATCGACTCGCCGCGCAGCATTCGCCAGCAGTTACCGGCCCGCCTCTGGGACCTCCTCGGCCCGAAAGACGCGACGCGCGAGGAGCGCCGGCGCCTGACTCGCGATCTCCTCGAGCTGCCGCTCCCCGTCGTCCGCGATCGCGGATTCGACTACGCCGAGGTGACGGCGGGCGGCGTGCCACTCTCGGAGATCGACACGGCCACAATGGAGTCCCGCCTCTGTCCCGGCCTCTATCTCTGCGGCGAGATCCTCGACGTTGACGGCCGCATCGGCGGCTACAACTTTCAGTGGGCGTGGGCCACGGGCCGTCTCGCCGGTGTGCACAGTGCACTCTACTGAATCGTTTTCAGGGATCGCTCGGTCGCGGCAAACAACGCGTCAGGTCCCACCGGCGCTCCGGTCGCGTGTTTCATCCAGTAATCGGGCGTGACGCTGCCGAACTTCGCCATCCGCTCGAACTCGCTTCCGACGTTGCCCGCCTTCTTCATCTGCTCCTCGATCTGGAACGCGATCATGTGTCCGATTGGATAGTCGGGGAGGTAGAGGAAGATCTCGACCATGTGCGCGTAGACGGCGAGCAGCGTGACGTCGCGCTGGTGGAACACCGGCGCGTAATACTGGTTCCAGACGTCCTTCGCGATCTGCACCACCGCGTCGCGCAACTGCTCGGGAGTGGCGTTCGGATGGTCGTAATTCCAATGCGCCATCCGGATCTCGACGAGCGATGCGCCGGCGATCTCGTACGTCCCCCAGAAGTCATTGAGCGTCTTGAGCGCGTCGTTTTCGGCGCTCGGTTTCGCGAGGCCGAGGAGCTCGAGGTCCTTGTTCTGGAACACGAACGCCAGCGCTTCCGTGAACGCGGTGTTCGGGACGCTGCCCAGCACGTAATAGTCGATGTTCTTGAGCGAGAAGATCTGCTCGACGTTGTGGCCCATCTCGTGGACCGCGATGTTGTAGCCCTTGTAGTCCATCCCGTCCGCGCCGACGCGCGTGCGGAGATGCGGCTTGTCGTCGCGGCGCAGCGGGCCGAGGGCGTGGCCCGATCCGCGCGCCGGATCGACGACGATGTTGTCCATCAGGTATTTCGCGCGTTCTGGCGTGAAGCCGAGCTGCTCGAACAGTACTGCCATCCCCTGGTGATATGCCTCGGCGGTCGGGTATTTCTTGCGGGTGATCTCATCGAGCTGCGCCTCCGTGTACGCGGCGCGCGGCCGGAATCCGTTGTACCAGACGTCGAACGGCTCGAGCGGCCTGCCGAGGCGGTTCTCGATCACTTTCGCGACGCGCGGCACGAGCGGCGACGACACGACCCGCTCCAGCATCGACCGCACGCGCGCTTCCGGGAGTTGCTCGCCTTCGTTGAACCGGCGGTCGATCGGATTCGGGTTCGTCGGCGAGTAGCGGTCGAGCAGCCGCACCGCGCGGAACATCTTCAGGATCTCGGCGTAACGGGGTGCCGGCGTCATCCGCGGCGTCGGCGCCGGCGCGCCGCCCGAATCGTCGACCGTCGCCGGCGTCACCACGTTCGTGAACGGATTCCAGTCGACGTGCGGATTGTCGACGACCTGCGGCGGGATCGTCTGATCGACGATCCGTTCGAACACCTTCTGGATCATCCGCTGTTTCGCGAGGCCGTTCTCCTTATCGCTGTAGTCAGCCTTGATCTCGTCGCGCAGGTTCCAGTGCTCGAGCAGCCGCATCTTCGGCGGGAAGAGGCGGTTGCTTTTGTCGTCGACCAGGTGATGCATCCAGATGTTGTAGGTGGCGACAAACTGGCCCGACTCCGCGGCAGCCTTCGAGATCTCGATGCTGACCTCGGCCGGGATGCGTTTGGAGAACGCGAGCCCGAGGTTCGCCTCGGCCCACTGTCTGCGCGACCACGTCTCGCCGTTCGCCAGCCGCTCCTCCAACGTCGTGAGCGGGAAGTTGAGCAGGATGACGAACGCGAGCTTGTTCGCGAAGAAGTCGTCGTTCAGGTGCGCGTACGGGTCGTACGCCGCCATGATCTCGTCGAACGGCAGGATCGGACCAAGGTCGAGGTCCGACTGCTGCCTCCAGTCGCGCAGGATCTCGGCGAGGTGTCCGTTGAGCGACTCGAGCCCGAACTGGTAGCGGTCGAACAACGCATCGAGCGTCTTCTGATCGCCGGCAAAGTTCGTCGTGACGAAGTCGCGGAAAGCCGCCGCGTCGCCATCCTCGGCGCGCCAGAACTCGGCGACCTGCCGGACTCCGCGATGCGCTCGCGCACGCTGCGCCTCGCCGTACTTCGCGACGAGATCGGCTTCGACGGCGTCGATCGGCAGGGTCACCTCGGCAAATGCGGCAGTGGCAATCGTCATGAGCGTGGCAATCGCGATGGACCGAAGAAGCATCGGACCGTTCCTTTCCTGTCACCTAAACAACGTGGACGCACTCTATCAAGACGCAATGACGCTTCATTCAAACTACGACTTCAAGCAGGGAGTTGCGTTCACCGACATCGCGGACGGCGGCATGCTCGCCGGCGAATTCGAGGGAGAGCAGGTGCTGGTCGCGCGGCGCGGCGACGAGCTGTACGCGATCGGCGCGACCTGCACGCATTACAGCGGCCCGCTCGCCGAGGGGCTCATCGTCGGAAACGAGGTGCGGTGCCCGTGGCATCACGCCTGTTTCGACCTGCGCACCGGCGAGGCGACGCGCGCTCCTGCGCTGATGCCGGTCGCCTGCTACAGCGTCGAGCGCCGCGGAGACCAGGTCGTGATCACCGGCAGGAAGGAGACGGCGCCGGAGAAGGTCAAGGCACCGTCGTCGCTTCGCAGCGTCGGCATCGTCGGTGCCGGCCCGGCGGGGAATGCCGCGGCCGAGATGCTGCGGCGACGCGGCTTCGAGGGCTCCGTCGCGCTCATCGGCGCCGAGGATCCGGTCGACCGGCCGAATCTCTCGAAGGACTATCTCGCAGGCAACGCGCCGGAAGAGTGGATGCCGCTTCCGACGCCGGAGAACGTCGAGCGGATCGCGCGGCGCGTCACGTCACTCGATCGCCGCTACAAGACGGTCGCATTCGACGACGGCTCGTCGCGCGCGTTCGACGCCATCCTCCTCGCGACCGGCGCCGAGCCGGTACGGCTGCGTCTTCCGGGCGGCGACCTGCCGCATGTGCACTATCTCCGCACCCTCGCCGACTCGCGCGCGATCGTCGCAGGTGCCACTTCCGGCAAACGCGCCGTAATCCTCGGCTCGAGCTTCATCGGACTCGAGGTCGCGGCGTCGCTGCGGATGCGCGAAGTGGACGTCACGATCGTCGCTCCCGAGGCGCGTCCACTCTCGCGTGTCCTCGGCGAAGAAGTCGGCAAGTGGATTCAGTCGCTGCACGAGGATCACGGCGTTCACTTCCACCTCGGCACGACCGCGAAAGCGATCGAGGCGGATCGCGTCATCCTCGGCGACGGTTCCGAGGCGCCGGCGGACCTCGTCGTCCTCGGCGTCGGCGTCTGGCCGAACGTGGCGCTCGCGGAAGCAGCGCGCCTCGAGGTCGATCAAGGCATCGTCGTCGACGAGTTCCTCCGGACCAGCGCGATGGGGATCTTCGCGGCGGGCGACGTCGCGGTCTGGCCGGAGCGAATCAGCGGACGCCGTACGCGCGTCGAACACTTCGTCGTCGCCGAGCGGCAGGGACAGGTCGCCGCCGAGAACATCCTCGGCATGCGCAAGGCCTTTCGCTCCGTGCCGTTCTTCTGGAGCGCGCATTACGACGTGACGCTCGCCTACGTCGGCCACGCGACCGATTTCGACACCGTCGAAATCCGCGGCAGCCTCGCCGACGCCCGCGCCCTCATCGCCTATCGCAAAGGAGGCCGCATCCTCGCCGTCGCGACCGTCTACATGGACGCCGAATCGCTCGCGGTCGAAGCCGCCTTCGAGCGCGGAGACCTGCGCGAAGTGGAGCGGATCGTCAACAGCGTCCCGTCATGACACGTCATACCGGTCGTGATGCTTCACCCACGCCTGTACGAACTCCAGCTTGTCCTCGTCGCGGCCCTTCGGACACGCATCGAGGTAGTGGTACGCGGTGTTGAACATATCGATGCCGCGCGCGTAGGCAGAGTAGGTGTGGAAGATCTCGCCCTTTTCGTTCTTGTAGAAGACGCTCATCCCTTCGCGATCGGTGAATCCCGGCGCGATCGTGCCGTAGTTGTAGAGACGATCCTTGCTCTCTTCCGGCGTGAACGACGCGCCGAAGTCGTAGTTGAAATCGCTGCCGCCTGACGAGAGCCACTGGAACGACCATCCCATCCGCTTCTCGAAGGCGTCGAGCTTCTCGCGCGGCGCGCGCGAGATCGCGACCATCGCCGCGTCGCGCTGATTCAGGTGCGGAATGACCTCGTTGAAGTTGTCGGCCCAGAACGAACAGTGCGGACAGCCTGCCTCCCACTCCGGCGGGAACATGAAGTGATAGACGATCAACTGGCTGCGCTTTCCGAAGAGGTCGGAGAGCGAGACCTTTCCGTTCGGCCCGTCGAACGTGTACTCCTTTTCGACGCGCTCCCACGGCAGCTCGCGGCGCTGCCGGCTCAGCTCATCGCGCTGCCGCGTGAACTCCTTCTCCTTGGCCAGAAACGCGGTGCGCGCCGCGACCCACTCTTCGTGCGAGACGACGGGATGGTCCATACATCACCTCCGGTATGCGCGAATGCTAGCGCCTCTTCGTCCGGTGTGTCGGCGTGGCGCTCCACGGGTCTTCGGGCCACGGGTGTTTCGGATAGCGCGCGCGCAGCTCCTTGCGGATCTGCTGGTAGGCGTTGTTCCAGAAGCTGCGGAGGTCGCGCGTCACCTGCACCGGACGCCCGTTCGGCGCGAGCAGCTCGAACGTCACCGGCGTCTGGCGCGGGCCGACACGCGGCGTCTCGGCGAGGCCGAACAGCTCCTGCAGCTTGACGGCGGCGAAGATGCTGCCGTCTTCGCGGTACTCGAGCTTCGCCCTGCGTCCGCTCGGAAGATCGATCGACTCCGGCCCCTCGGGACGCGCTTTCTGTGGCTTCGGCGCGGAGGCGACCGTTCCGACCGTCTGTTCGTGCAGGACGATCGCGCCGTACATCGCCCGCTCCACGATCTTCGTTCCGACGGTCACCGTCTCGCGCACAGTCGGCGTGAGCCACTCGCGCTCCACGCGCGACGCCATCCGCACCAGCGCCTCGCCGCCCGTCCCCGCCAGCTCGAGCGCGACGAGAAACTCGCCCTCGCGCACGCCGCTCTCGCGCGCCAGCGTCGCGCCGCTCCCGCTCGCGAGCAGCAGCCGCTCCGATCGCGCTTCCCGCCGCTGCGCCACGCGATCGGGGTAGGCGAGGAAGATGGCTTTCAGAACGTCGCCTTTGCCTAACTTCGCCAACCTCTTCAACTCCCGCACGATCTCCCGCGGCGCCTGGTCCGCGATCGCGAACGCATCGGAATCCGTCGTTTCGCTCCGCGTCAACCGCACTCCCTCGGACAACGCCGCTGCAATCGCAATCGCGCGCTCGTCGCCATTCGCCGCGAGGATCAGCCGGGCGAGACGCGGGTGCAGCGGATAGCGGCGGATCTCGTCGCCGAGCTTCGTCAGCTTCATGTTCTCGATCGCGCCGAGTTGCGTGAGGAGATCGATCGCGGCGTCGAGGCGGTCGGGAGGCGGCGCCTCGAACCAGTCGAACGTGCGCGGATCGCCGCCCCATGCGATCAGATCGAGGACCGCCGAGGCGAGATCGACGCGGCGGATCTCCGGTTCGCGATGCGGGCGCAGGATGTCGCGCGAATCCCACAGGCGAATCGCGCGGCCGGGAGCGGTGCGTCCCGCGCGGCCGGCGCGCTGATCGGCGGAGTCGAGGGAGACGCGTTCGGTGACGAGATGATCGACGCCGCTCTCCGGATCGAACCGCAGGATCTTCTGCAGTCCGGTGTCGATGACGTCCGTGACCCCTTCGACCGTGAGCGACGTCTCCGCCACGTTCGTCGCGAGGATGACCTTCCGGCGCGACGCCGGCGCAAGCGCGCGCTCCTGCTCGTCGACGTCGAGCTGTCCGTGCAGCGGCAGCACGAGCGCGTCGATGCCGGCAAGCTCTCCGCGCGCTCGTTCGATCTCGCGCGCGCCGGGCAGGAAGCAGAGCACGTCGCCGTGCGTGTCGCCGAGCGCCTCGCGAATCGTGGCGTTCGCGCGGTAGCGAATGTCGATCGGGAACCGACGCGCCTCGATGTCGAAGACGCGAGCGTCATGCAGATAGCGCGAGACCGCGGCCGCGTCGATCGTCGCCGACATGACGATGATCGAGAGGTCGTCGCGCGAATCCGCCGCCTGCTTCGCCAGCGCCAGCGCCACGTCCGCGTGGATGCTCCGCTCGTGAAACTCGTCGAGGACGACGACGCGGAAGTCCGACAGCAGCGGGTCCGATTGCAGTCTCGCCGTCAGGATGCCTTCCGTCGCGACCAGCAGCTTCGTCCGTGCCGAGAAACGCCGCTCGAACCGGATTTGCCAGCCGATCTCCTCGCCGATCGTCCAGCCGCGCTCGAACGCGATCCGGCGCGCCAGCGCGCGCGCGGCGACTCGCCGCGGCTGCAGCAGGATCGTCGCGCCGAGGCTCGTCAGCGCGGGCGGAATGCGGGTCGTCTTCCCGGAGCCGGGCGGCGCGACGACGACCGCGAATCGCTCGCGCGCCGCATGCGCCACGATTTCATCGACATAGGCGTCGACCGGGAGCGGGCTTTGCACCATCGATCGCATTATGGCCAACCGCAGAAATGACGACGACATCGATTACCAGGCCGAAGGCGAAGCGCCTCCGCGCGAAAAAGACGATCCCACCAACAGCGGCTACGACGAGGCCGCGCATCGAGGCAATCGCTACGGCGTCCCCGAAGGCCGCGGGGGTGTCTTCGGCACCAGCGGCGGCGGCACGTACGAAGGCGGCATGCACGAAGAGGAGCCCGACAAAACCTAGCGCGCGAGCGACGCCTTGATCGCGGCGACCTCGCGCAGGAGCTCGTCGAGCTTGGAGTCGACGTGCTGATCGTGCGTTGGCTTCTTCGCTTTCATGACGAACGCGCCGCCCGGCTCGAGGATGATCTCTTGCAGATCTTCCAGAGTGTCGAAGCCTTGCCGGCGGGCGATCACCAGAAGCTCGGCTGCGTTGATCATCTCCTTTGCGAGCCCCTTCTCGTTCACGACGCCGTCTTTCATCAGCACCGCCGGCTCGCCTTCGATGATCTCGTCGAGCCGCCGGTGTTTGAAGAGGAACCGGACGACGAGATAGTTCGTCACCAGCAGCGCCACCGCGCCGATGATCCCGCCCGCGACCGTGTTGTCGTCGCCGATGATCGCGTTCTGCACCGTGTTCGACAGCGAGAGCAGCACGACCAGGTCGAACGGATTGAGCTGCGCCAGCTCGCGTTTTCCGAACACGCGCAGCAGCAGCACGAGGAAGGCGTAGACGATGATGGGCCGCAGGATCTTTTCCAGCAGCGGGAGTTGGAGGATGAACATGTCGTGAAACATCGGTCACTCCTTCAGTAGAGCGTCGTAGACGACTTGGGACCACGTTTCCATGGCGTCGCGCATCGCCGCCAGCTCGCGCCGCGGCACGAATGAGCCGGTCATCTTCTCGGTCTCGCGCACGTGTACGTTCGCGCTCGATGGGTACAGCAAATGGACGACACCGAGGTGTACGCGGCTGACTTCCGTCGACTCGTCGTTGAGAATGCCGACGAAATCGAGATCGCACGGATAGTCGACCGCGACCTCTTCATCGAGCTCCTTCTCCAGTCCGGCGAGGAGGTCGTACCCGGGGTTGATGTGTCCTCCGATGCCGATCGAGACCTTGTCGTGCAGCCGCGCCTCCGTCTGTTTGCGCAGCCGGCGCAGCGTAAAGACGTCGTCGTCGTGGAGGACGATCACATACGGGATGACCTGACGCCACTTCGGCTCGACCTCGGCATCCGCGCGAGGCACGAAAAAGTGGTGCGCCTTGATCACCTCGAGAATCGCACCTGCATCATCGCGAATGAGATCGAACGCCCGCCCGCGAAAGAGAGGCGCGAGCCGCGCCGTCTCGACCACCATCACTTCTTCATTCATCGCAGCGCCGCCAAGACTTCGTCGTGCAATACACCGTTCGTCGAGACGCCGCTCCCGCCGTCGGCGCGTGCCTCGCCGGCGAGATTGGTGAAGCGGCCGCCCGCCTCTTCGACGATCACTTGAATCGGCGCCATGTCCCACCAGGCAGCGATCGGATCGAATGCGATCTCGATTGCGCCTTCTGCGACGAGCATGTGCTGCCAGAAGTCGCCGAAACAGCGCACGCGTCCGCATTGGCGCCTGATCTCAATTTCGAACGGAAGATCGGCTTGCGCGTTCTCCATTTCGCGGATCGCGGACACGTGAATCCGCCGCCCATTGCAGAAAGCCCCATCGCCCCGCACCGCCCACCACCGCCGCTGCAGTGCCGGCGCGGAGACGACGCCGACCGAATCGTCGAACGCGATGAGCGTCGCGAAGACCGGGATTCCGCGCACGTAGTTCTTCGTCGCGTCGATCGGATCGATGATCCAGTTCCGCGTGCGGGTGACCGTCCCGAACTCCTCGCCGACGATGCCGTCGTCCGGCCGCTCTTTCGCCAGCATGTCGCGGATCATCCGCTCCACCGCCTCATCGGCCTCGGAGACCGGCGTCCGGTCGCTCTTCGTCCGGACGCTCAGCGTAGCCGACTGGAAGTAGTGCATCGTGATCTCGTCGGCGGCGTCGGCAAGGGCGAGCGCCAGTCGCAGGTCGTCGTTCATTTGGCCACGTACTTCATTGCGGCGAGCTGCGTCAGCACGCGATCGACCCACGCCTTGTCGTACTTCGGATCGCCGAGCTCGTCGCTCAACAGCTTCGCGATCTCGTCGGAGCCGCGATGCCCGTCGAGAAAGTTGATCGTCTCGTACAGCGCGAGGTCGTTCTCCTTCGCGAGCGGCGTCCCGGCGAGCTGTTCGCTGAAGACCGGCGGAATCGTCAGCCGGCGGTATCCGCGATTCTGTGTGGCGCCGGCAATCCGGCCGGCGGGTTGCTCGTACTTCGTCGCGATCCAGTACACCGCATTCGTCGCCAGCACGCCGACGCGCAGGAACTCGCTGGCGTCGGTCTTGTCGGGCGTGTCCGCGCTCGTGTGGTGCGTCCAGTCGGGATCGTGGCCGAACATCGTCGACGGCACGCCGACGCCGAGGAAGAGATCGTGGTCCGAGCCCTGGTAGTAATCGATCATCTCGGCCGGCCAGTAATTGCGCGTGCCGGTCGGCGCGAAGAGATTCGCTTCGCGCGTCTGCGCCAGCACGTCCGGCAGGAATGCGTCGAGGAACGACGGCACCGACTTCGGCGCGCGCGTCATGTAGAAGCGGCCATTCGTCTTGACCGTGTCTTCGCCGACCATGTCCATGTTGATGTTCGCGATGACGCAGCCGGCCTTCGCGAACGGAACCGGCCGCGGGTCATCGAACGGCGCGCACGCGCGCACCTCCGGGTGTTTGTCGAGATAGGCGATCGTGCCGAAGTACTCCGGGACCCAGATGAAGTGGATCGTCTTGCGCGGCTTCGGCAGCTTCGTGAGCGTGCGGACCATCTCGACCAGCTCCGCCGAGCCGGACGCGTTGTCGTTCGCGCTCCACTTCGGATGGTCGAGGTGCGCGGTGACGACGACTTCGTCTTTCTCGCTGCCGCGGATCCACGCGTGGACGAGCGTGAGCTGATGCGGGCCGAGGTCGGCGTCGATGTTGCCGCGGACGCGCACCGGCCCTTTCGACATGAGCGACTTCAGGTGCGCGTACTTGTTCGCGGAGATCTGGAACGAGCCCGACGTCTTCGCGACATCCTCGGCGCGCGTCCAGAGGCCGTTGTAGCGGACCATGTCCGGATGATCGGGACGATCGCTCGCGACCGGATAGATCACCGTCCCGACGGCGCCGTACTTCAGGACCGCTTTGCGATGGACGTCGCGGGCGTAACCTGAGGCGAGGACGACCTTACCGCGCACGTCGATCGATTTGTAGTCGTCGTCGCTCGTCCCGTCGCCGACGTCGACCAGCTCTCCGCTCCACTCGCCGCCTTTCGCGTACGTCGAGACGCACATCGGGACGTCGGAGAAGCGGCAGAGGCGCTCGGGCGCATCGCCCGCAATCCAAAGCTCGCCGCTGCGCATCGTCCAGCCGATCGGCGAGACGTAGGTCTGGTAGAGCGTCTTCCCGTCCGAGGGGAACTGCTCGATCGACGCCTCGACGTTCATCGCGCGCAGCGCCGGCAGGATCACGTCGCGCGCCACGCTCTCCATCATCGGAGAGCCCTGGATGCGGTGATACTCGACGATCCGCCGGTCCAGCTCCTGCGTCCGCTCGCCCGACATCTCCATCGCGATCATGTCGAACGTCTTCTGGTCGATCTTGTGCGGAGCCGCGAGGAGCGGAACGGCGCTCAAAATCAGCGCGACCCAATGTACATTTCGCATGACGTGAGACTAACAGCCGTCGCCCTCTTTTTTTGCATTCTGAATTTTGCATTTTGCATTCAGGCGCAGCCTGTCCTGCGCTGGGGCGGCGATGCCGAGGGCGGCGCGCCGTTCGTCGAAGCCGATCCGAGCAACCCGTCGGTCGTGCGCGGATTCGACGTCGAAGTCGCGGAGCAGATGGCGAAGGGGCTGGGGCGAAAGGCGCAATTCGTCCAGGTGGCGTTCGCGTCGATCGACCAGTCGGTGGCGCGCGGCGACTTCGACATCGGCATGAGCGGCGTCGAGGACACGCCGCCGCGCCGCGCCATGCTCTCCACGACCATCCCGTACTACGAGTTCCACGAAGTGCTGACCGTGCGCCGCGAAGACGCTTCGCGCTTCCCTGATTTTTCGAAGCTGCGCGGACGCAAGGTCGGGACGCTCTCCGCGACGATCGCGTACGAGCGGCTGCTGCGCGCCGAACGCGAGAACGGAATCGTGGTCGTCTCGTACGACGACGACGTCCATCCGTACGAGGACCTGCGCGAAGGCCGCCTCGACGCCGTGCTCCTCGACAACATCATCGCGGCGCGTTCCGTCCGCCGCGTGCCGGGACTGACGATCCTGCCGACGAACTTCCAGACCGGCCACTACATCGGCGTTCTCGCGAAAGAGAACACCGCGCTGCGCGACCGGATCAACGACATCCTCCGAGCGCGGATGCGCGACGGAACGCTGGAGCGCATTTACCGGAAGTGGAACATCTGGAGCGACGACGAAGCCGCGTTCATCCAGTCGTCTCTCGATGGAGCGGCGGCGGCGCCGCCGCGCGCCGGCGAGGGCGCCGGCGCCACACAGAAGCAGCAAGCGAGCAAATTCGCGCTCATCGCGAGATACATCCCATCCCTTCTCGAAGCCTCTGTCATCACGATCGCGCTCTCCTGCGCCTCCATGGTCCTCGCGATCTTCATCGGTATCCTGATCGCGAGCGGACGCGTCTACGCCAGTGGCTTCTCCCGCGTGATTCTCACGGCGTACGTCGAGATCGTCCGCGGCACGCCGGTGCTGCTGCAGCTATTCGTCCTCTACTACGGACTCTCGTCCGTCATCCGCCTTCCCGCCTTCCTCGCCGCTCTCCTCGGCCTCGGCCTGAACTACGCGGCATACGAGAGCGAGATCTATCGCGGCGCGCTCGAGGCGGTGCCGCGCGGGCAGCTCGAGGCGGCGCGGACGTTGGGTCTGACGGAGATGCAGGTCTTCTCGCTCGTCCGCGGGCCGCAGGCGTTCCGCCTCGCGCTCGCGCCGATGACGAACGACTTCGTGGCGCTGCTCAAAGACTCCTCGCTCGTCTCCGTGATCACGGTCGTCGAGCTCACGAAGCAGACCCAGATCTTCGCGACCAACATCGGCAGCTGGGTGGTCCCCGGCCTCCTCTGCGCCGCGCTCTACCTCATTCTGTCGCTGCCGCTCGCCCGCCTCGCCGGCTACCTCGAAACGAAGTGGAGGAGCGACTCGGAATGATCAGGTCGAAGAAATGATCGTCAACGTCAACGATCTCCGCCTCTCGCGCGGCCGCCGCGAGATTCTGCGCGGCGTCAGCTTCGCGGCGGACCGCGGCGAGCTGGTGGCGCTGATGGGACTCTCGGGCGGCGGGAAGACGACGATCCTCCGTACGATCGCGGCGCTTGAGCCGTTCGACAAAGGGACGGTCGACGTCGGCGGCGTCGTGCTGCGTCCCGGCGCGAATGCGCGCCAGACGATCCGCGATCTGCGCAAACAGGTCGGAATGGTCTTCCAGCTCCACTACCTCTTCGACCACCTGACCGCGCTCGACAACGTCACGCTGGCGCCGACGCGTGTGGCGCACGTGGCGCGGACTGACGCCGAGTCGCGGGCGATGACCCTGCTCGACTCGCTCGGCGTGGCGCATCGCCGCAACGCCTATCCGCGCGAGCTGTCGGGCGGCGAGGCGCAGCGCGTCGCGATCGCCCGTTCGATGGCGATGGATCCGCCGGTCCTGATGCTCGACGAGCCGACCGCATCGCTCGACCCCGCACGACGCTACGAGCTCGGCGAGACGCTCGTGAAGCTGACCAAGGACGGCCGCACCCTCCTCGTCACCACCCACGACGACGACTTCGCCCGCGAGTTCGCCACCCGCGTGATCATCCTGGCCGAAGGCGAGATCGTCGAGCACGGAGATCCGAAGGAAGTGCTGACGAATCCGCAAAACCCCGCGACGAAAGCGCTGCTTCAAAAATAGAATCCCGCGCGATGTTCCTGGCCGCGGCAGTCCTCGCTTCCACGCTCTCCATCGAAGACTACGCGACGATGCCGGCCGTCGCCTCGCCGCAGGTCGCGCCGGACGGCAAACGGATCGCGTACGTCCTCACGCACGCCGACCTTGTGAAGAGCACGTACTCCCCGGAAGTCTGGGCGATCGACAGCGACGGCGGGCACGACGCGAAGGCGATGAACGGCATGCATCCGCGCTGGTCGCCGGACGGCAAGACGCTCGCGTGCCTCTACGAGAACGCGATCTGGACCGACGGGAAGAAGCTGACCGGCGAGCCGGAGCCGATCCGTGACTTCGACTATTCGCCCGACGGCCGCTCCATCGCGTTCATCGAGAGTGATCCGGTGCCGAAGAACGAGCGTGAAGACTTCCACGTCGTCGGCGCCGGCATCCGGCAGCAGCACCTCTACATCCTCGACCTCGCCAGCCACGAAGTCCGCCGCCTGACGCGCGGCGACTTCTCCATCAACAGCATGTCGTGGACGCCCGACAGCAAGACGCTCGTCGTCGAGCGGCTGCCGCGCGTCGACCTCGACTCGCTCTATCACACGGACCTTTACACGATCGACGTCAACACAGGGACGATGGAGCCCCTCGTCGTCCGTCCCGGCTCCGACCGCGCGCCGAAGGTCTCGCCCGACGGCCGCCACGTCGCGTTCCTCAGCATGGGTGGCGTCCTCGACTGGCTGCGCGAGCAGAGGCTGTGGGTCGTCGACCTGCAGACGCACGCGATGCACGTCGCGTCGCGCGGCTACGACGGCTCGCCCGATTCGATCCACTGGCTCGATGCGAACACGCTCGTATTCGACGGCGCGGTCGGGACGACGACGCAGATATTCACGCTTGGCAAGAGCCTGACAAAGACGAAATTCGCGGGTGTCGCGGCGGATCTCACTGCCGGCAACGGTCACATCGCCTACATCTACCAATCGTTGAAAGAGCCGCCCGAAGTCTTTCTCGACGGGAAGCAGATCACCCATCACAACGATGCATACCGCGAGAAGCGCCGCCCCGAAACGCGTGTCATTCATTGGAAGAATCCGAAGGACGGCTGGATCATCGAAGGTCTGCTCACGTTGCCGCTCGACTACAAACCGGGCCAGCGCGTGCCGCTGCTCACGTTCGTCCATGGCGGCCCCGCGTCGCGCCACGAGCAGGCATTCCTCGGCTATCTCGCATCGCTCTACGTTCCCGACGTTCTCGCGGAGCACGGCTTCGCCGTCCTCCGCCCGAATCCGCGCGGCACCGGCGGCTACGGCGAGAAGTTCCGTCAGGGCAACCGCAACGGATGGGTCGACGGCGCGTGGGCCGACATCAACGCCGGCATCGATCACCTGATCGCCGACGGCATCGCCGATCCCCACCGCCTCGGCCTCATGGGCTGGAGCTACGGCGGCTTCATCGCGTCGTGGGCCACCGGCCACAGCGATCGCCTCAAAGCGATCAGCATCGGCGCGCCGGTCACCGACCTTCTCAGCTACCACGGCACCGCCGACATCCGCGACTTCATCCCGAACTACTTCCCCGGCATGAACCTCGAAACGCTGCGCGCGCAGTCGCCGATGTGGCACCTGAAGAAGACCAAAGCGCACGTCCTCATCGAGCACGGCGAGTCCGACGAGCGCGTGCCGACCGGCCAGGGCACCATGCTCTACCGCCGCCTCCAGGAGCTCGGCGTCGACGTCGAGATGGTCACCTACCCGCGCTCCCACCACGTCCCGAGCGAGCCGAAACAACGGATGGACGTCGCGCGGCGCAACGTCGAGTTCTTCAGCAAGTGGGTATCACCGCTTGAAGAACAACACGATCGTCATCGTTAACCCGATCACCACCACCGCGCCGCGGACGAACTTGCGGCCGAGGCGGTGGGCGAGGCGGGCGCCGGCGAAGCCGCCGAGGATCGAGGCGACGGCCATGACGACGACGTCGGCCCAGACGACCGCTCCCTGCATCGCGAAATAGATCGCGGCGACGCCGTTGATGCAGATCGCGAGGAGGTTCTTCAGGCCGTTCATCTGATGCAGGTCCTGCATGCCGATGAGGCCGAGCGCGGCGAGCATCAGGATGCCCATGCCGGCGCCGAAGTAGCCGCCGTAGACCGAGACGAAGAACTGGAAGGTGAACGCGAAGACGATCCAGCCGCGAGACGTCTTGCCATGCGTCGTGATGAAGCGATTCAGCCGCCGCGAGATCACCTCCTGCGCCGCGAGCAGCAGCGTCGCGCCGAGGATCAGCAGCGGGACGATGCGCGCGAACGTCTTCTCCGGCGTCCGGAGCAGGATCATCGCTCCCGTGATGCCGCCGAGCAGCGACGGGATCACGAGCCACAGCAGCCAGCGCTGCAGCTTCTTGATGTCCTCGCGAAATCCGAGGACCCCGGCGAACGACCCCGGCCAGATCGCGACGGTGTTCGTCGCATTCGCCATCACCGGCGAGACGCCGATGTACATCAGCGCCGGAAAGGAGATCAGCGTCCCGCCGCCCGCGATCGAATTGATCGCGCCGGCGACGAATGCGGCGGCTGCGATGACGAGGTAAGTCGTCATCTGTGGGCGAAGATCCCTCCGAAGAAGTCGTTCGGCTTCCACTGCGGCGCGTCGGGCGCGTTCGCGACGGCGAGGCCGAGGTAGAAATTGAGATCCGCCCAGCGCGCGCCGGACGCGTAGTCGAGCTTCTGGTCCGGGTTGTCATGGACCGTGTGGTAGACGTTGCGCAGCCACTCGCGCGAGACCTTGTCGCCGTCGACCGCCGGATCGAGCGACTTGCTCCCCGCCTTGAACGTGATCGCCGGGATGCCGTGTTTGACGAACGAGTACTGATCGCTGCGGATGAAGCGCACCTCCTCCGGCAGCGGATCGGGACTGACCGTGAAGCCGGAGCGCTTTGCCGCGTCAGCGACGTAGTCGCCGAGGGTCGAGTGCTCCGCGCCGAGCGCGATGACGTCGCCGACCGGGAAGAGCATCGTGAACATGTCCATGTTGATGTTCGCGACCACGCGATTCACCGTCGGATGTGCGGCGAAGTCATTCGAGCCGAGCTCGCCCTTCTCCTCGCCGGTGACCGCGACGAACGCGATCGATCGCGCCGGCCGCTGCGGCAGCGCCGCGAACGCGCGCGCGATCTCGATCAGCGCCGCGTCGCCGGACGCGTTGTCGAGCGCGCCGTTGTAGATCCGGTCGTCTCCTGCCGCCTGCGGCTGAGGGCCGTCCGCCTTCATCCCGAGGTGATCGAGATGTGCGGTGTAGACGACGTACTCGTCCGGCTTCGTCGAGCCGCGCAGCACGCCGATGACGTTCTCGCTCTCCGCGGTGCCGTGCGTCGTCGCGGTGTGAATCGAGGCGTGCAGCTTCGTCGGAAACGAGTGGCTGATGCTCTTCTCCGCATCGTCGAGCACCGTCTCGAGCGTGACCGGTGCGTGCGCGAAGAGCGCGGCTATCGCGGTCGGTCCGAGGCCGACGCTCGCACGGATCTCGGGCACGACGTCGCTGACCTGGTCGCCATCTAACGTCCGCATGCCGCGCATGTCGGGCTGCGCCACCGCCTTCTCCCATGAGAAGCGCTTCGCATCGGTGCGCGTCGGAATCGTCATGATGCCGATCGCGCCGCGCGAAGCGGCGAGCTGCAGCTTGCGCAGCGAGTCCGAGTAGAACGCGCGCTGGTCCGACGGCAGGTTCGGCGGCGCGCCGCTGAGCATCGCGACGATCTTGCCGTGGACGTCCATCGTGGCGTAGTCATTCTTCAGCCCGAACCCGACGAACACCACTTCCCCTTCGACGTCGCTCGTCGTACGCGTGAAGTCGGGACGGAAGATGACTTCCTTTTTGTGCGCGAACGTCTGATCGCCGAGGCGCATCGTGCAGTTCGCGGCGTCGATCATCGCCGTGCGGAAGCGGACCCGCTGGAACGAGTGCTCCAGCCCCAGCGCCTCGAACTCCGACGCCAAGTACGCCGCCGCCACGTTGTACCCGCGCGATCCGGTCTCGCGGCCCTCCAGGACGTCGCTGGCGAGAAAGTCGATGTGTGCTTTGACGTTGCCCGCGGAGATCGCGGCTGCTAAGAGGAGCGGAAGCATGGCGCGAATCTTAGGACACGATCGGCGTGTTACGCTCGCGCCGTCTTGCGCACGGCGGTCCTGAAGATCTGGCTCATCGTCGTCGCCATCGCCCTCTTCATCAACATCGGCGGCTATCCGCTCTTCGACGCGGACGAGGGACGCAATGGCGAGGTCGGCCGCGAGATGGCGGCGACGAACGACTACGTGATGCCGCGCATCGACGGCATGCCGTACCTCGACAAGCCGATCGTCTACTTCGCGGCCGAAGCCGCCGCCATGGAGATCCTCGGCCCCACCGAGCTCGCCGCGCGCCTCCCGGCGTACCTCTTCACCCTCCTGACCGCGCTGCTCGTCTTCTGGTTCGCGAAGAAAGTCTGGAACGAGGAGTCGGCCTACATCGCCGCGATCGCCTTCCTCTCGATGCCGTTGACCCTCGCCTTCGCCCGCACCGTCATCTTCGACAGCGCGCTGACGTTCTTCATCGTCGGCGCGATCATCGCGTTCTATTTCGAACGCCCGACCCTCGCCTGGGCCTCCATCGCGTTCGGCGTCATCACCAAAGGTCCGGTCGCGATTGCGGTGCCGTTGATCGTGATGATTCCGTATGCGATCAAGCGGAAGTCTTTCCGGAAGCTCTGGTCATGGGGCGGGCTGGTGGCATTCGTCGTCATCATCGCGCCGTGGGTGTGGGCGGTCTCGCGCGTGGTGCCCGACTTTCTCCACTACGTCCTCGTCACCGAGACGGCGCAGCGCCTGGCGACGAAGGCGCTCAAACGCACCGGGCCGCCGTGGTACTTCATCCCGTACATCGTCGGCGGCGCGCTTCCGTGGTCGATCATCGCCTTCTTCGCGTGGCGCAAGGAGCGGCGCGACGACACGACGCTCTTCCTGGCGCTCTGGATCCTCGTGCCGTTCGTCTTCTTCTCGATCTCGCAGTCCAAACGGCCGCAGTACATCCTGCCGGTGATGCCGGCCATCGCGCTGGTGATCGCGAACTTCTGGAACCCGAAGGCCGCGCGGATCGCCGCGACCCTCTTCGCGATCCTCGGTGTCATCCTGGTCGCCGCGCCGTTCGTGCACGTGAAGAAGATGTCGCCCGAGGTCGCGGCAGGCGTGCAGTCGAGCGCGTTGCCGATGGGGATCGTCACGCTGATCGGTGCCATCGCGGCGATCGTCTTCGCGAAACGGAAAGAGATCGCGATCGCGGCGCTCTCATTGCCGCTCATCGCGGTACCGATCACCGCGAATCCGCTGCTGCAGGCGATCGGCGAGCGCCGCTCGGCGAAGGCATTCGTCGCGCAGATCGAGCCGTACGCGAACCGGCAGATCGTCGGCCTCGAGGACTACACCGGCTCGCTCCAGTTCTACCTCGGCAAACCGATCATCGTCGTCACGCCGAACGCCGAGGAGTTCACGAGCAACTACATCATCCGGCACTACGACCAGTTCGCGAACGACCGCAACTCGCCCGTGAGGCGCGACACCGTATACGATGCCGGCCGCCTCTACATCGTCCGCAACAACGACTCCATGCACATCAACCTCCTCCGATCGAACGGCTTCACCGAAGTCGCCCGCGACGCCCACCACGTGGCACTCGCTAGAATCCAGTAGCCAATGTGCGGCATATACGGAATCGTGAGCGAGCGCGGGGCGCTCCAGCGTCCCCAGGTGTTCGACTTGATGGGGGAGGCGCTGCGCCACCGCGGGCCGGACGGGCACGCCGATTTTCGGAAGCCGCACGCCGTCATCGGCACCGAACGGCTGCGCATCATCGACCTCCACGAGCGCGCCGACCAGCCGTTCGCCTCGCCGAGCGGCGAGGTGTGGCTCGAGTGCAACGGCGAGATCTACAACGCGGCCGAGATCCGCGCGCGCTACAAGGACTACCCG